>Ga0163216_100427_pt1 | contig 71119 bp, 78 predicted proteins | sample SynspAceP_FD_167610 | JGI IMG/M metagenome (GOLD analysis project Ga0163216, IMG submission 167610) | Saline lake microbial communities from Ace Lake in Antarctica - Synechococcus sp. Ace-P (Illumina Assembly) | ecosystem: Environmental > Aquatic > Non-marine Saline and Alkaline > Saline ...
CCCACTGGTCAGTGCGATACGCACCGCATCTTGGCGGAATTCGTCCGTCCGTTTCAGTCCCATAGTCAGTCTCCTTTGGTGCAGTAAATGCTATCAAAGGAGCGGCATCAAACCGCGACAGGTCCACTTCGAGCTGTTGTGCTTCGGAAAGCAATCAAGCGAGTTGGAGAAAAAATGGCCCGCTTTTGCTAGCAAAGATCCAAGTCGAAAAATGCGTTTGCTTGATACAGTCCTGATGGAGTTCGGCCGCATGGGCGTTCATTGAAGTTTTGAGTGTTCCATCACAACCCCTCCACCCAAACCTTCGCGGCCTCCCTCACATGCCTGAACCGGTCGCCCCCGAGGTGTTTTCCCCCGAACCAGCGCGTCACGATGATCAACCGACCCTCCAGCCCAGTCCCCTCAAGCACCGCAAGGATCACGTTGCCGGCACCTGCCTCGCCGTCGTCGCTTTTCAGGGGGCCCTCAGGCAGAAGCACACCCCATGAATTATGGGTGGCCTTGGCGAATTTCTTGTTTTTCTTCAGGGCCTTCAGTGCAGCGTCGATATCGGCCCGGCACACAACGGCGCATCCCGACACGCTGTATTTGGAACCACGATCCGAGATTACCGCGTCGAGGATGCGCAGCTTATCCAAACAGCACAACCACCCACACGATCCCGGCCGTCAGCGCGGCCATGGCAACACATGCCGACCCCGCATCCTTGGCCTTGCATGACAGATCATGGTCGTCCAGCCCGACCCGATCCACCACGTTCTCGACCGCGGTATTGATCAGTTCGGCAACCAGGATCATGAGGCCAAATCCGATGATCACGGCCCGTTCCAGCCCCTCCAGATCGAGCGCGAACGCCACCCCTGCGGATATCCCATTGGCCAAGGTCCATTGGCGCAAGGTTTTTTCGCTGGCCCAAGAGGCGCGCCACCCGGCCCAGCTCCAGACGATGGTGTTTTTCAGCCGTGTGGCCTCTGACGTGATCCAAGACATGGCGATCCCCCCTGCCTTAGGATGCGCGCAAACAGGCGAGGCTGCCAAGCGGCATGTCTTAGGCGGGCAACGCTTCCTCGGCCAGACTGGCCCCGGCGCGCAGCGCTTTGAAGATATCGTGATTGGCGCAGCTCAGCGGCACCTCTTCGGCAATACCTGTCTGCTTGGCCAGCCAATCGGCGCACCCCCCGCCCCAAGTGCACCCACGACAGCGCGTCACGATATCGGCGTATTGCGCCCGATTGATCCGGCCCTCGTGCAAGGCATTGGTCAAGTTAACGCCAACCGCTTTGGCCATGCCCAGCGTTAACCAGTAGTGAAAATTCATATCGCCCATTGGCTGCATTGTGATCGCCTTTCCAAGTTTGGCCGTTCTTGGAATCAGTTTGGCGCAACATTTCCCGCGGCGTCCTTGATCGGGGTCAAACAGGCATGGCGGCTGTCTGGTGTGCCGGGATAATGCCAATGACGACCAGCGAGCCCCCGCCCCAGACGTGAAAAAGGGGCAGGCCTCCTCGACCCGCCCCTATTCCTGAAGGCATCTGAACCCGCGTCGCACTCACCTCACGGCGCGCAGGCCTTCAAGCTGATGCGCATTCCGGCAATAGTCGGGCGCGTGTTCGGCCCCAGTGGTGGCATGATCGGCCAGCCAGTGGTCACATCCGTCGGCGTTGCTGCAGCCCGCGCAACGCAGCACAGCCTCTGCCAAATCATCCATGGGCAAATCGCCCCGCAAGGTCGCTTCTTCGAGATCAACACCCAGCGTTGTAGCCATCCGGTCCACCAAGGCTGCGTGGCGTTTCAATATGCTTTGGCCCATTGGGTCGTCTCCATCCGATCTCAATTTCCTGCCCCTAGGCTAGCACGGGCGCGGATTGGGGCTTTGATGCAGATCAACTTTGCTGAGGCCGGGGCGGTCAGAATAATTCAAATGCCATGGGTCTGCCCCATTCTTGCCGAGCGCCGATCACATTGCCGCGCCATATGTTGGGCAGACCATGCACAGGAGACGTCCCATGCGAGATCAGATTGCAGCCTTTTGGGCAGATGAAAGTGGTGCGGCCACCGTCGATTGGGTCGTGCTGACAGCGGCCTCGGTTGGGCTTGGCGTTGCCGTGATGGGTGAAATCCGTGACGGCGTCGAAGATCTGTCGCGCGAGGTCGATACGTTCCTGCGCAGTGACATTATCAGCACTAGCTTCCCCGAGCCGGTGGTCGAAGACGATAACGGCTAAAGGCCAGCCGCGACCCGGCGCACGGTCTCGATCCGCGCGGCATTGGGTGGATGGGACCCGAGGAACTGGTCGCCCGGATCGGGAATGCGCGTGAAGAACGCCGCCCCGCGCACCGGATCATACCCCGCCCGCGCCGCGATGACAGTGCCGAGGGCATCTGCCTCAAGCTCGTGGTCTTGACTGAACCGCCGCGCGCCAACAAACCCGCCGACATTCATGCCCTGATCGATCAGCGTCTGATCCCCACCGCCGATCAGCGCACCCAGAAGGGCACCCGCGATCGCGCCCACTTGGGCTTGGCGTTGGGCTTGCGGGATGTGACCTTCGATATGATGTGCGGCCTCATGGCCCATCACGAAGGCCAACTCGTCGGCATTGCGCGCCTCGGCGATCAGCCCGATGGTGAAGCCAAGAATGGGACGCCCATTGCGATCCAGCGTCTGGAACGCGTTGACGCCTTGATCGGCACGGTCGTCCACCACAATCTGGAAATCGCAATTGGCGCGCGGCAGGTGGGCACGGCATTGGGCTTCGGCGACGGGTTCGACGCGCTCCACCACGTTGATGAAATTGCGTGAGGCCACATCCGATGACAGCGCGGGCGGGGCTGCCACGGCGGGCTGAGACACCGGGCGCGAGGTTTGTTGGGGCAGTTCCATCGTGCAAGCCTGCAACGCCAAGGCCGCACCCAGTCCGACGAGAATCCGTATACGCATGATCGCTCTCTCCCTCACCCGCACAGATGTAGGCCAAAGCGTCGCGGCCTGCCAGCGCCCCTTGGCGGGCGCGGTCTACCGCCTATTTAATAGGCATGACCCAAGACACCGAAGTCCTTTACAACGCGCAATGCCCGGTCTGCTCGTTCGAGATCGACCACTACCGCGCCTATGCAGACAAGCGCGCCTTGCCGCTCAGGTTTGATGACCTGAATGGCTGCGATCTGGCGCGGTGGGGCTTGAGCGCCGATCAGGCGGCAAGGCGGCTTTATGTGCGCCAAGGCGACCAGCTTTTGTCAGGCATTCCGGCCTTTATCGTGTTGTGGCGCGAGATGCCGCGTTACCGCGTGCTGGCCAAGATGGCCTCGCTGCCCGGGATTCATCGGGTGTCGTGCATGATCTACGACCATGCGCTCGCGCCGCTGATCTACCGCTGGCACCTGCGGCGTCAGGCAAAAGCCGGGATTGCAGCGCCCTCCAAATAATCTAGGCTATTATCATGTTTACCATCGAGCATGATTTTGACGCCACCGTTGTGACCCTTGTGGACGAGGGGCAAGCGCCGCTTGGCGAGGATGTCGTGATCAACGCGTTTGAGGATTGCGTGACGCTTGAGCAGCATTGCGACCAAACCGACCGGATGATGAAGGTCACGCTGTCGATTGCGCAGTTGAACGATTTGGCAGCCGCCCTCGATCTGCCTGAGGGCATGTATCAGCTGCGCCCCAGCGAGACGGAGTAACCCCATGCGCACCGGATTTTTCCATGACGAGCGTTGCATGTGGCACGGGGGGGGCAACTATGCGCTGACCTTGCCGGTGGAAGGTTTGGTGCAGCCGATGCCTGACGGGTTTCCCGACAGTCCTGAGACAAAGCGGCGGTTGAAAAACCTGCTCGATGTGACGGGGTTGATGGGCGATCTGGACCTGACGCGCGCGCCTGAGGCGACGTATGAAGACCTGCTGCGCGTCCATCCCGAAAGCTATCTGTCGCGCTTCAAGGCGCTGTCGGATCAGGGCGGCGGCGAGCTTGGCCCGCGCGCGCCCTTTGGCGCAGGCGGGTTCGAGATCGCGGCGTTGTCGGCGGGGCTGGTGCAAGGTGCGCTCGCGTCGGTTCTGCAAGGCAGGCACCGCAACGCCTACGCCCTCGCGCGCCCGCCCGGCCATCACTGTTTGCCGGAAATGCCCAACGGCTTTTGCCTGCTCGCCAATATCGCTGTCGCCGTAGAGGCCACCTTTGCCCAGCGCCTGACCGAGCGTGTCGCGGTCATCGATTGGGACGTGCATCACGGCAACGGCACGGAGGCGGTGTTTTATGACCGCGATGACGTGCTGACCATCTCGATCCATCAGGACCGCAACTACCCGATGGATAGTGGCGACGCCGAGGACCAAGGCGCAGGCCCCGGCGACGGTGCCAATATGAACATCCCCCTGCCGCCGGGCGCGGGCCATGCCACCTATCTGGAGGCGGTGGAGCGTTTGGTGATCCCGGCCCTGCAACGCTTTGATCCTGATTGCATCGTCATTGCCTGCGGCTTTGATGCGGCGGCGGTCGATCCGCTGGGCCGGATGATGGCCAGTGCGGATACGTTTCGGCAGATGACGCGGATGATGCTGGATGTGGCCGATGATCTGTGTGACGGACGGCTGGTGGCCGCGCATGAGGGCGGATATTCAGCGGTCTATGTGCCGTTCTGCGGCCATGCGGTGCTGGAGGAAATGTCGGGCAGCCTGATCACGGCCCCTGATCCGCTGGCCAAGACCATCGAGTTGCGCCAACCCTCGGCGCATATGCAGGCCGTCTACAGCCACCTAATCACGGACCTCGAAGACCTGTTTTTCTAGGGCGTCTTGTTTTTCTTGGCCCAAATACAAAAACTCCGGCCCTTTGCATCGCGCGCGCCCACCCTTAGGTATCGCTCAACGCAAAACGGAGCCGCCACCGATGATCGCCCCCCTCGCCCCGAACCAGCCTGTGCTCGATTTCTTGATGTCGCGGCGCTCGCGTCCGGCCAAGACCCTCAAAGCCCCCGGCCCGGACCGCGCGGCTTTGCGCCCGCTGCTGGAAGCCGCCGCCCGCACGCCCGATCATGGCAAGCTGGAACCTTGGCGCTTTATCGTGCTGGAGCGGGCCGCCCTCGACCGTTTGGCCGCAGGCGTGCAAGCCCGTGGCGCTGCGTTGGGGTTGGAGCCTGAGAAGGTCGCCAAAGCCTCGGGCGAATATGCCAACTCACCGCTCGCGGTTGTCGTGGTCTCTGCCCCGAAGCCCTCGGAGAAAGTCCCGCAGATCGAGCAAGTCTATTCCGCGGGTGCGGTCTGTCTGGCGCTGGTGAACACCGCAATGGCGGCGGGCTGGGGCGCGAATTGGCTGTCGGGCTGGGCCACCCATGATGAGGCGTTCCGCAAGGACGGCTTTGGGCTGTCGGACGCCGAGCGTATCGCAGGCGTTATCCATATCGGGACTGAAGGCGCTGTGCCGCCCGAGCGCCCGCGCCCGGATATCGACGCAATCACCACATGGGCGGACAGCTAATGGGATCTATTGTACCCAGCTTTTCCGCCGCCCTTGGTCAGATCGGGGATCCCAAATTTCGCAAGGTGCTGTTCTTCGGCCTCGCGCTAACCTTCGGCCTGCTGATCGCGATCACCTTCGGCACCATATGGGGCCTAAACATCCTGCTGCCCGAAAGCGTGTCGCTGCCGTTCATCGGCGAGATCACGTGGCTGAACGAGGTCTTGTCAGGCGCGTCGGTCTTCGTAATCCTCGGGCTGTCGGTGTTCTTGATGATCCCGGTCGCATCGGCCTTCACGGGTATCTTTCTGGATCAGATCGCAGACGCCGTCGAGCGCCGCCATTACCCAAGCCTGCCCGCCGCGCAATCGATCCCGCTGAGCGATACCTTGCGCGACACGCTCGGCTTTCTGGGGCTGATGATCGGGGTGAACCTGCTGGCGCTGATCCTCTATGTGATCTTCGCGCCTTTCGCGTTGTTCATCTTCTGGGCGGTGAATGGCTTGCTGCTGGGGCGGGAATATTTCCAACTGGTTGCCATGCGCCGGATTGGCCGCGCGGGCGCGAAAGCCGCACGACGCAAGCACGCGCTTACAATCTGGGCGGCGGGTATTTTGATGGCGATCCCGCTAACGGTGCCGATCCTGAATCTGGTGATCCCGATCCTAGGGGTGGCGACGTTCACGCATCTGTATCATCGGCTGGAGAGGTTTAGTTAGCCCCCGGTCCGAACCGTGAATAGAGGTCGAAATCGTCGACCGAAATCACGCCCGACAGGATGATCGCGCATGTGGGAATCCACAGCGCAAAGGCTATGATCGTCACCCAACGCAGCTTCTTGCGCAGATGCGTCACTTCCGGCGAGCCTGCCGAGGTGCCGATCAGCCGCGCGCCCAGATCGCCTTGCGTCTCAAGCCTAATCGGCAGTGCAATGAACAAAAGCATGAACCAGAACACCGCGAATAGGACGAGAGCGGAGGTGATACCCATTATACTTGCTCCAACTCGACCAGCGTGCCGGTGAAGTCCTTGGGGTGCAGGAACAAGACGGGCTTGCCATGGGCCCCGATCTTCGGCTCGCCCGTGCCAAGCACCCGCGCGCCGCTGGCGACCAGTTTGTCGCGCGCCGCTAGGATGTCGTCGACCTCGTAGCAGATGTGGTGAATCCCGCCCGAGGGGTTCTTTTCCAGAAAGCCGTTGATTGGGCTGTTGTCACCCAGTGGGTAGAGAAACTCTATCTTGGTGTTGGGCAGGGTGACGAAAACGACCGTGACGCCGTGATCCGGCTCGTCCTGGGGCGGACCAACATCTGCGCCAAGTGTGTCGCGGTATTGCGCTGTGGCGGCCTCAAGATTGGGCACGGCAATGGCGACGTGGTTGAGGCGTCCAATCATCGAAACTTTCTCCTTCACGGCAGGGTTGAGGCGTTATGTAGAGCGCGCAGGGCGGCTGCAAGCGACAGGTGCGCGCAGGCGGCTTGGCGTCTTAACTTGGTGTTCACCTTCTTGATGGTCAGATGGGGGCCTAAGAAAGGGACTGACCCATGACCAACGATGATCCATTCGCGCCCCTGCCTGATCTGGCGCAGCGCAGGCCAGCCACCCGGCCTTTCTTGGGGCTGCGCTTGCTGCTTGTCGAAGATAGTCGCTTTGCCGCCGAAGCGGTGCGGCTCATGTGCCTGAAAAGCGGTGCACGGCTGCGACGCGCCGACAGTCTGGCCGCTGCCCACAGGCATTTGGCAGCCTATGTTCCTGCGGTGACGATTGTAGATCTGGGCCTGCCCGATGGTCCCGGCGAAAGCCTGATTGCCGAGTTGGCAGCAGCCGGGGGCCACGGCATCCTTGCGTTAAGCGGCGATCCAGACCGGGAAGACGCCGCAATGGCCGCCGGGGCTGCGCGGTTCTTGCACAAACCCTTGGACGGGCTGGCGGTGTTCCAGCAAGCGGTTATGGATGTGTTGCCCGCCGAGTTGCGCCAGTTTGGACCGCGCGCGCTGAGCAGTGAACGGGTTATGCCCGACCGCCTCGCCCTGAAGGATGATCTGGCCCATGCGGTGGCGCTATTGGACAGTGCCGAAGACCCGGCGGCGCGCAGTTATCTGGCGCAATTTCTGCACGGTTTGGCGACAAGTGCGGGCGATGCGCAACTGGACCGCGCGGCGGCAAAGCTGGGCCAGAAGGGCGTGACAGGCGTGCGCGGACCCTTGCGGCATTTGCTGACCGAGCGTGTCGCGCAGACCGATATGATTGCCTGAGGTTTGCTAGAGCGCGGGGTCTTGGCTGACCCGCACAAGCCGCGTCATGTCTGACAGCCGCTCGCGTTGCTGGCCGCTGGCGTCGAAATTGTCGGGCCTGAGCCATGCCTCATAGGCGCTGCGCAGCGCGGGCCATTCGGTATCGATCGCCGCGAACCATGCGGTGTCGCGGTTGCGCCCTTTGTAGACGGTGGCTTGGCGAAACACCCCCTCATAACTGAACCCGAACCGCTGGGCCGCGCGGCGCGACGGCAGGTTCAGCGCGTCGCATTTCCACTCAAAGCGCCGGTAGCCGGCCTCGAACACCCACGACATGAGCAGATAGATCGCCTCGGTCGCCGCGCGCGTGCCCTGAACGACGGGCGAGAAGTTGATATGGCCGACCTCGATGCTACCAGCCCCTGGATCGATCCGCAGAAAGCTGAGCACCCCCAGCGCGCGCCCCGAGGCCTTGTCGCGCAGCGCATAGAACAACGGATCGCCCGTGCCTTCGGTGACGCTGCGCACCCATTTGTGGTAAGTCGCCGCCGAATGGAACGGGCCGTAGGGCATATAATCCCAGATTGCATCATCGGTGGCATTGGCGCGGTGCAGGTCTGCGGCATGCACATCCGAATCGAGGCGCTCTAGGCACCCGTAGCGCCCTTCCATCGCCACACCATCTGGCCAGGGCGGTGGCGTCCAGTTTGGCACGGGCGCGCCAAAGCGTCGGGATTCGTCCATAATTGTTTCTCCTTCAGCAACACTCTAGGGCGTCTGTTGCCATGACTTCAACAGTCGCAGCAAAGCCGCGTGCGGGCCTGCAAATGGCGCGATCCTGCCCCAATTGATGCCCTGATTGACCCGTAGCAAGGGAGGACATCAGCCCCTGGGGGGGCGTCTGCTAAAGGAACTTCGCGCATGGCCAACAAAGCCAAAGCGCGGACACGTCGCAAGCGCAAGCAAAGCGGCGGGTCCGGTGCTGCCACACTCATATTGCTCACCGCCATTGGTGTTGGGCTGTTTATCGGAATTGTCGGGTTTGAAGCTGGCGCAAGCGCCGGGGACGCGGCGCGCGCCACGGGAATGCTGAACTAGCGTTCTCTAGCTGCGGATCAATCCGGGGTCGCTGCCAAGCTCTAGCCCCGGAAAGACCGTGCTTTCCAGCAGCGCTTTGTCCAGACCGTAGGCTCCGCGCAGCGCCCACGCGGCGTAGCGGCGCACATCGTCTGTTGGCGCAAGGTCGCGCCGGTCGAGCAAGTCTGCTTCGGCCAGCCCCGGCCATCCGCCATACAGCCGCCCACCGCGCAAAGCGCCCCCGGCCATGACCATCGTGCCGCCGGTGCCGTGATCTGTGCCGCGCGCGCCATTCTCGGCGGCCGTTCGCCCGAATTCGGTCATCGCCAGCACCGTTGTTTTGCCCCAAATCGGGCCAAGATCGGTGCGCAGGGTCTCGACTGCCGTGACCAACCGCCCGAGCGCGCGGCGCAGACCGCCCGCCTGATTGCGGTGCGTGTCCCATCCAGTTAGCGAGAACGCCGCGAGCCGTGTGTCTTCGCGCAGACGGGTTGCGGCAAAACTGGCAAGTTGCGCGGCCCCGTCGGCTTGGCGGATGTTAGTCATGCTTTCGTCGGCCATCATCTGCTGCTCGCCCAGCGATCCGATCTCTTCGGCCAGCCCGAGGCTTTCGGCCAGATCAAGCGCATCGCTGGAGGCCGCATGAAAAAGCGGATCATTTGCGTAAATACGTTCCAACAAAAGCCGGGCCTGCGGTGTCAGATCGAGGCGTGTCGCAGGCGACCAGCTGCTGATCGGCGCGGCTCCGGACAAAATCAGCGGCACTTCGCGCCCGATGGCAAAGGCCGTCTCGGCCTCGGCACCCGGCAGCGCGCTTAGCAAACGGTTCATCCAGCCGCCGCGCACCGACCCGATCGGCACGTCCATTCCGGTGCCTGCCTCCAGCATGTCTTGGCCGTCGAAATGGCTGCGCTGGCCCCGGTAGGGCGTCGAGACCGCGGGCGCGAAGGCCAATTCACCTGCCGCCCAGAGCGGGCGCAACGGCTCAAGCGCGGGGTGCAGCGCGAAACCGTCTGACAAGGGTGCTCCGGCATCGTCTTGGCTAAGTGTCGGGCGTAGAAGCGCATAATTGGGATCGAACTGCGGCTGCAATGTCGCCAGCCCGTCCATGCCGCCGCGCAGGATGATCACCACAAGGCGCGCGTCGCCGGGCATCGCCGCGAAGGTCATGGTCGTGGTTAATGGATGGGCGGCGAGCGAGCACCCCAGCGCGCTGAGGCCTTGCAAGACTGTGCGACGTTTCATGGCCAGTCCCTCCTAGCGACGGTGAAATTCGGGCGACGACAGGATCAGACCGACGCCTTCCCAGCGCGTCTCGGCGGCGCGGGCGGCAAAGCGGGTCTCGGCACTGGCGAGCGAACCAAGGGTGGTATCGACGAATATACGCGGGTCCGGCAGATCGCGGCGGATCTCGGACGGCGCGGCCATCGCCCAGCTAATGCGCGCGGCGAGACCTTGCGGGGTGATCCAGTCCTCCGCCGCCTCGGCCCAGCCATCGGGACCGGGGGCTTCGCGGTGCGGCTGGCCCATCGCCTCGAGCGGGAGGTCGAACAGATTGCGCAGATCGGTGTTGCTGAGCCCCTCTAGCCGCGCCGCATCCGGGGCGAGCGCGCGCATCCCGCCCAGCACGAACTCAAGCGGGCGACGGGCTTTCTGGCCGTAGCTGGCATGGGTCGCAGGGTGGTCGATCAGCACGCCTGTGATGGCCGCCAAATCACCATCGGTGCGCAGAAACGTGTCGGTCAGATCGGCAATCAACGCGGCATCGGGTGTATCGGACGTGAAGTGAACCGCCAGTTTGCGCGCGATGTGAGCCGCCGTGGCCGGATGTGTGGCCAGATCATCGAGAACGGCGAGCACGTCATCCAATTGCGCGCGGTCGTCGCCCCCGTAGCTGCGTCCCAGCACCGTCTCGGCCCCCGGCTCGGCGAGATGCGGACGGAAGGAAAACCCGCCAAAATCTGCGCGCAAACCGGTGAATAACTCGGCCAGTTGGCGCACATCGTCTTGGGTGTAGGGGCCATCCACACCGAGCGTGTGCAGCTCCAACACCTCGCGCGCGAGGTTCTCGTTTAGTCCGCGCCCGGTGCGTTTGCCCGCATCACTGGACGGGCCAACAGCGGTGGCTTGATCGAGATAGAGCAGCATCGCCGGATGCGTGACAACAGCCTTCAACATGTCGGAAAACCGCCCAGCCACATGGGGGCGGACCGCATTTTCAGTGAACAGCGGCACGAAAGCGCGCAGGCGGACGGGCGGAATGCGCACGGTGAAATGGTCTTGCCAGAACTCGGTCAGGCGGTCGTGCAGCGGCACCGGCGTATGGGTCGCGCGCAACAGCATTCGGCGGCGTTCGTCGAATACCGCGCCCATCACGCCCCGACTGGCATCGCGGCGCGCGATCCTGTTGGCCTCGGTCTCGTCCTCGCGCAGCGCCCGGTTGGCGCGCACAAACGCGTCCATTGCCTGCATGGCCGTGTCGGTGTCCGGCTGGCGGTAGCGTAGACCCGGATCGGGGCCATACAGCGCATCAATCCACGCGGACGCCCCGCGCGGTGCTGCAAATTGCGGCGACAGGCCATAGCCGAAACGCATGGCGAGTTGGGGGTCAGACAGGCTCATACCCCATATCTAGGGTGTGATATGGGGCGCGCCTAGACAGCACGGCCCTTGAGGTCGATCAAAATCGTGGCAAATTAGTCCGGCTTGACGACGCGCAGACCCAATTCGCGCAATTGCGCATTTGTTGCCTCAGCCGGACCGCCCAGCATGAGGTCTTCGGCGCGCTGGGTCATCGGGAACATGATGACCTCGCGGATGTTCGGCTCGTCTGCCAACAACATGACCATGCGGTCGATGCCCGCCGCACAGCCCCCGTGGGGAGGTGCGCCGTATTTGAACGCACCAAGCATGCCGCCGAAGCGCTTTTCGACCTCGTCAGCGCCGTAACCTGCGGTCGCAAACGCCTTCAGCATGATTTCAGGGCGGTGGTTTCGGATCGCGCCCGAGATCAACTCGTAGCCGTTGCAGGCCAAGTCGTATTGGTAGCCGAGGATATCTTCGGGGTCATTCTCGAACGCCTCGATCCCGCCTTGGGGCATGGAGAACGGGTTGTGCGAGAAGTCGACTTTGCCTTCATCGTCGCGCTCATACATCGGAAAATCAACGATCCAGCAGAACTGGAAGCTGTCTTTGTCGATCAACTTGAGCTCTTCGCCAATGACGGTGCGCGCGCGGCCCGCGACGCCCTCAAAGGCTGCAGGTTTGCCGCCGAGGAAGAAGGCTGCATCGCCAACCTCGAGGCCCAGTTGCTGGCGGATGGCTTCCGTGCGCTCGGGTCCGATGTTCTTGGCGAGGGGGCCTGCGGCTTCGTACTCTCCAAAATAGGCGTTGAAAATGAGAGTCGCGCGCCTGAAATTTCCAGCGTCCACCGCGCTTTTATACTTACTCATCGCCTCCTCTTCGGCCAGCAACTGCGGTTCTAACTCATTCATTAGTTTTCGCGCTGCTTTGGTAAGGTCATCGTAACCGGAACCACCAAAGTTCGACTTCTCGATTGCCTCCATTATGTCGGCAAGTGATCTCATCACCTCAACACCAACAGTCATGTCGCTCTGCTCCGCCTTCTTACGCCAGAAGATATACCCCATCCCCGGCAAACCCTGCTCTTGAGCGAACTTGTTCATCCGGTCGCAGAACTTGCGGCTCCCGCCTTTGGGCGCAGGGATCGCGCGGATCTCGGTGCCCTCTTGCTCCAGCAAGCTGGCGAAGATCGCAAAGCCGCTGCCTGCGAAATGCTCGGACACGACTTGCATCTTGATCGGGTTGCGCAGATCGGGCTTGTCGGTGCCATACCACAGAGCGGCGTCGCGGTAGGAAATGCGCGGGATGTCTTTCTCGACGCGTTTGCCTGCGCCAAAACGCTCAAAACACCCCAGCATCACAGGTTCAATGGTGGCAAAAACGTCGTCTTGTTCGACAAAGCTCATCTCGAGGTCGAGCTGGTAGAAGTCCGTCGGCGAGCGGTCGGCGCGCGGGTCTTCGTCGCGGAAGCATGGCGCGATCTGGAAGTATTTATCAAACCCGCCGACCATGATCAGCTGCTTGAACTGCTGTGGGGCTTGGGGCAGCGCGTAGAATTTGCCCGGATGCAGGCGCGAGGGGACCAGAAAGTCGCGCGCGCCTTCGGGGCTGGACGCGGTGATGATCGGGGTCTGGAATTCGGTGAAGCCGCGATCCCACATCCGCTCGCGCAGGTCTTGGACGACGCGGCTGCGCAACATGATGTTTTCGTGCAGGCTTTCGCGGCGCAGGTCGAGGTAGCGGTATTTCAGACGGGTTTCTTCGGGGTAGTCCTGATCGCCGAAGACCGGCAGCGGCAATTCGTCGGCAGCACCCAACACTTCGAGGTCGCGCACAAACACCTCAACCTCGCCCGTGGGGATCTTGGCGTTCACGAGGCTTACGTCGCGCGCTTTCACCGTGCCGTCGATGCGAATGCACCATTCTGAGCGGACCTTTTCAACCTCGTGAAACACCGGGCTATCGGGGTCGCAGAGCACTTGGGTGATGCCGTAATGGTCGCGCAGGTCGATGAACAAAACACCGCCATGGTCGCGCACCCGGTGGACCCAGCCCGACAGACGCACGGTCTGGCCCACATCGGCTTTGGTCAATCCGGCGCAAGTGGTGGTACGGTAAGCGTGCATGGGGGCGGCTTTCGGCTGTGAATAAGGGTCGCGCCGATACACAAGGTGGGCGCGCGGAAGTCAACCCGGCGCCCTTGTTTGCTGTGTCAAATATCCCCACGACAGGCGCAGGCATATCACATACGAAATTACGCCTCTATTCGACGATAGGGACTTCTGCAGGTGTTGCCACCGGGGCTACGGCAAAGGTCGTCGAGATTGTGCGATCTTCAATCGAGCGGTTCAGCATGCCAACATTAGTTGTCAACGCGTCCCACCAGATTGCAATGACGGCAAGCGACATGCCCATAATGGCGGCCGTCAGGACCACCCAATCAATCGTGACAGCGCCGTCTTCTTGGCGCAAAAACAAGTATAAATAGCGGCGCGGCATGGCAGGCCCTCCGGGTAAAGTAAGCAGACCGCTCGTTTTTGCGCGCCAATTGTGGCGAAGACCCGGCAAAATTCTGGCGAGACTTAGAAGGGTCTGATCACATTGCCCGAATAAAAGACCGTCCCGAGTCCGATGGCAAAGACGATGATCCCCGACAGGCTGTGCAGAACCAAGGCCTCGGGGAAATTCCCGCGCGTCTCGTAGGCGAAGGCGAAAATCAGCCCGCCTATGAAGGTCATCGCCAGCACGGTGGGCGACCAATACATGAGATGCGCCAGCGAAAAGAGGCCTGCATTGAGCACGATCTGCACCGGCATATTGTCCGGCAAAATGCGCCCGTAGCGGCGGAAAAACAGCGGGCGGTAGACGAGTTCCTGCGGCAAGGCAGACACCAGCGGATAAAGCACGATGATCGCCAGCATCAACAAGGGCTGCGTCAAAACCAGCGAAAACAGCGCCTCAGGTGCGGTGATGCGTGCCACAAAATAGGCGGTGCTGGCGGTAGCTATGCAAAACCCCGCAACGAGGATCGGGTCGATAAAGCGCCAGCCCTCCCACAACTCGGACCATTGGAAGTCGCGGGTGAATACCAGCAGGATGATGCCAAGCGCGGTCAACGCGAACAACATCGCAAAGATCGCCGTGGGCGGCAGGAAGACCGCCGCGACGATGGGGCCAGCCACGAAGAGCACAATGAACTCTACCCATAGCTTGGTGCGGCGCAAATGGCTCATCCGGCGTCCCTTGATCTAAATCGGCGCGATAGGGCCTTGGTTATCCGTCCTCCCACAACGGTCCAAGCCCTTAAAACGGCTTAGAGCGCGCTGGCACACAAGCCGTTGTCTAAATTCAACATTTAGTGATCAGACCGCGACTTACACGCAACATCTTCTCTAGACTTCAGCGTTGGAGATGCTTTTCCGCGCCACTCCGAGAAAGGAGTTTCTTATTATCTGCGCACCTTACTGCCCTTCGTTTTGGAACCCCCCATGCATCTCTTGAAAGTCCTGACCTGTGCTGCGGTCATTGCCCCGCTGCTCAGCGCCCCTGCATTCGCTCAGACGTGGGAGGGGGCCTATGCGGGCCTACAGATTGCACGCACGGGTCACATACCGCGCGGCTTCAACACCTCTGCCCCGGCCACGAACTATACTGGCACGCAGGCCGACGCAGAAAACATCGCCCTGTTTGCAGGATATAATTGGGACGTTGCGAGATCTTTTGTCGTGGGCATTGAAGCAGACGTGACGTTTGGAGAACTGACGGGACAAGGCCCTCTGAACACCAACCCAACCACGATCTTCTCGCATAATTTCTCGAACGTTAAGAGTTTGCGCGGACGCGTGGGATTTGATGCAGGTCGGATTTTGCCCTTTGTTTCCTTTGGAGTGACCAGGGTCGACTTTGAGCATGGGGCCAAGGATACGGCTCTTCCTTTTATTAATCCACCGCTCGCCAATGCCCGGTTAACGGGAAAAACCTTAGGCATGGGCGCAGATTTCACGGTCGGATCTCAGGGTTTCCTGCGCATTGAGGTCAGCCAAACTGTGTTTGCGAACGAAAGCCTGCCCGGCAGACTTTTCGTTGTCCCAATAACGGCCAGCAACCTCGACCTCACCCAAGCCCGTATCGGCTATGCGCTGCGGTTCTAAGGTCCGCCGCCTATCGCGCTTCTTGCCAGTCCAAGCCTTGCGCGCGGGCACGCACAGCGTATAACGCGCCGAGTTTGCCTGCCGCCAAAAAAGGGACCGCCTGATGCCCAAACGCACCGATATCTCAACCATCATGATAATCGGAGCCGGACCCATCGTCATCGGGCAGGCCTGCGAGTTCGACTATTCCGGCGCACAAGCCTGTAAGGCGCTGCGCGAGGAAGGCTACCGGGTCGTGCTGGTAAACTCGAACCCCGCGACGATCATGACCGATCCCGGCTTGGCCGATGCGACCTATATCGAGCCGATCACGCCCGAGGTTGTCGCCAAGATCATCGAGAAGGAACGCCCCGACGCGCTGCTGCCGACCATGGGCGGACAGACCGGGCTGAACACCGCACTGGCGCTGGAAGAAATGGGCGTTCTGGCGAAATTCGGCGTCGAGATGATTGGCGCGAAACGCCCCGCGATTGAGATGGCCGAGGACCGCAAGCTGTTCCGCGAGGCTATGGACCGGATCGGACTGGAGAACCCAAAAGCCACCATCGTGACCGCACCGAAACGCGACGGCAAGAGCCGCGATCTGGATGCTGGCATGGTCGAGGCGCGTGCAGCGCTTGATGATATCGGCTTGCCCGCGATCATTCGCCCCGCCTTTACGCTGGGCGGCACGGGTGGCGGCGTGGCCTATAACCGCGACGATTACGAGCATTTCTGCCGCTCGGGCATGGACGCCTCGCCTGTTGGGCAAATCCTGATCGACGAGTCGCTCTTGGGTTGGAAAGAGTTCGAGATGGAGGTCGTGCGCGACAAGGCCGACAACTGCATCATCGTTTGCGCCATCGAAAACGTTGACCCGATGGGCGTGCATACGGGCGATTCCATCACCGTGGCCCCGGCGTTGACGCTGACGGACAAGGAATACCAGATCATGCGCAACGGCTCGATCGCCGTGCTGCGCGAGATCGGCGTCGAGACCGGCGGATCGAACGTCCAGTGGGCGGTCAACCCGGCCGACGGGCGCATGGTGGTGATCGAGATGAACCCGCGGGTGTCGCGGTCCTCGGCGCTGGCGTCAAAGGCGACGGGCTTCCCGATTGCCAAGATCGCGGCAAAACTGGCGGTCGGCTATACGCTGGACGAGTTGGACAACGACATCACGAAGGTCACGCCCGCCTCGTTCGAGCCGACGATTGACTATGTTGTCACCAAGATCCCCAAATTTGCGTTCGAGAAGTTTCCGGGCGCCGAGCCGCTTCTGTCCACCGCGATGAAATCGGTGGGCGAGGCGATGGCGATTGGCCGGACGATCCACGAGTCGATGCAGAAGGCGTTGGCCTCGATGGAATCGGGCCTGACGGGCTTTGACGAGATCGACATTCCGGGCGCACCGGATGAGGCGTCGATCATCGCGGAATTGTCGCGCCAAACCCCGGACCGCATCCGGGTAATCGCCCAAGCCATGCGTCACGGGATGGGAAATGATCGCATTCAAGCGGCAACCTCGTATGATCCATGGTTCCTCGCGCGGGTCCGCGAAATCGTTGATGTGGAAGCAGAAATTGCCAAGGGTGGCCTGCCTTTGACGCAAGACGGGTTGCGCAACCTCAAGATGATGGGTTTCACCGATGCGCGCCTCGCCAATCTAACCGGACGCGAGGAAGGCCAAGTGCGCCGTGCTCGGACGCGCCTTGGTGTGCGCGCCGTGTTCAAGAGGATCGACACCTGCGCGGCCGAGTTTGAGGCACAAACCCCCTATATGTATTCGACCTACGAGGCCCCGGTGATGGGCGAGGTTGAATGCGAAGCGCGGCCCTCGGATCGCAAGAAAGTGGTGATTTTGGGCGGCGGTCCCAACCGCATCGGCCAAGGGATAGAGTTCGATTACTGCTGCTGTCACGCCTGCTACGCGCTGACCGATGCGGGCTACGAGACGATCATGATCAACTGCAACCCCGAGACGGTTTCCACTGACTATGACACCTCGGATCGGCTCTATTTCGAGCCGGTGACGCTCGAGCATGTGCTGGAAATTCTGCGGGTGGAGCAGGAAAATGGCACGCTGCACGGCGTGATCGTGCAGTTTGGCGGACAGACACCTTTGAAGCTGGCACGCGCGCTGGAAGCCGAAGGTATCCCGATCCTTGGGACCACCCCCGACGCAATTGATCTGGCCGAAGACCGCGAGCGGTTCCAGACGCTGGTGAACGATTTGGGCTTGAAGCAGCCGCATAACGGCATAGCCTCGACGGACGTGCAAGCGCTTGAAATTGCAAAAAACATTGGCTTTCCACTGGTGATTCGCCCGTCTTATGTGCTGGGCGGGCGTGCGATGGAAATCGTGCGCGATATGACCCAGCTAGAGCGTTATATCCGCGACGCCGTGGTTGTATCTGGTGACAGTCCTGTGTTGCTCGACAGCTATCTTTCTGGCGCTGTCGAGGTTGATGTGGACGCGCTTTGTGACGGCGAGAACGTCCATGTCGCAGGCATCATGCAGCATATCGAAGAGGCCGGGGTGCATTCCGGTGACAGCGCGTGTTCGTTGCCGCCGCACACCCTGCCTGACGACATTATACTTGAGATGCGCCGCCAGACCGAAGCTTTGGCCCGCGCACTCCGGGTCGTTGGCCTCATGAATATTCAGTTCGCCGTCAAAGATGGCGATGTCTACCTGATCGAGGTGAACCCACGCGCCAGCCGCACCGTGCCATTTGTGGCCAAAGCAACGGATTCGGCCATTGCCTCCATCGCGGCACGCCTCATGGCCGGCGAGCCCTTGTCGAACTTCCCGCTGCGCGCACCCTACCCGGACGCCGAAGATCCAATGACCGTCTTGCCTTTGGGCAACCCGTTCACGCTGGCGGACCCCAAGACGCCATGGTTCTCGGTCAAAGAGGCCGTGTTGCCTTTCGCCCGTTTCCCAGGTGTCGACACGCTTCTCGGCCCGGAAATGCGCTCCACCGGCGAGGTTATGGGCTGGGATCGGTCGTTCCCGCGCGCATTCCTAAAGGCGCAATTGGGGGCTGGCACCGTCCTGCCTTCGGGCGGCACTGTGTTTATTTCGATCAAAGAAGACGACAAGACCCCCGTTCTGGTCGAGACGGCCCAGATCCTGACCAAACACGGGTTCAAACTTCTCGCCACGCGGGGCACCGCTGCTTTCTTGTCATCGCACGCGATTGATTGCGAAATCGTTAACAAGGTCTACGAGGGACGACCAAACATCGTGGACCGCCTGAAAGACGGCGATGTGACCTTGGTTTTGAACACCACTGCGGGCACGCAAGCCGTCGAAGACAGCCGCTCTATGCGGAATGTAGCGCTCATGGACCGTATCCCTTACTTCACGACGCTGGCCGCCAGTCACGCCGCCGCACAAGCCATTGAAGCACAAGAAGAAGGCGACGTGGGCGTGCGATCGCTGCAAGGCTAAGTCCTTCTAAATGTTTAAAATTTAGGGGAAGTTTGCTGTGAATTGGTGGTGGAAAATGCGGCTTTTGCAAAATATGCGATTTCTGCCGTATTCCAGCGCCTTACGCCCCTGACACGCCCCAGCGCGGCCTTATTCGCGCCACTGTAGTAACGGATCGTTAAACCCTCGACTTTTACGAGTGAGGGCGAAATGGATCAGTATATCAACATAGTCATGGCGACCCTGCGTGGGCTTGCCGCCGAAGATTGGGCCGTTGCCGCAGCGGTGCTGTTTGGCACGGTGTTCACCATGCGCAGCTTGCGGATGATGCGGCGCGCGACGCCTGCTGCGATGGGGCCTGCCTTGCGCGACCTCGCCCCCATGACGCCGCAACCCACACGCCCACAACGCCCCTTACAAAGCGCCCCGCGCCCCGTCCAGGCGAAGCCCGCCAGACGCCCGGAGCGCGTGCGCGCCGATACCAATGCCGACGCGCAGGATGTCCGGTTCCGCGACAGTGTTCTTGGCGCCCGCGCTGAGGCCGCAGCAGACGCCGCAATGCCCTCAGATGATGTGGCACAAGCCCTGACAGCTGTGCGCTTTACCGGGACCTCCCTAATGAAATGGCAAGAATACTGCCTACTGCGCGATGTCGAAGGCCTGCTAGAGCGCTTGGGCAGCGGGCATCGCCTGTTCTGCCACGTCGCACTCAGCGAGTTTTTCTCGCCCGCAGCAGGCCAGCATTCGCCAGCACTTTGCAGCGCTGTGGAAAAAGCCGTAGCCCCCTACCGCGTTGATTTTCTTGTGGTTGATCGGCAAGGCTACCCCGCACTCGGGCTCGGGTTTGGCAGCACAGACCCGGTCGTGCGCACCGTTTTCACCCAAGCTGGCCTGCCCAACCTGACAGTGAGGGCCGATTACGACTGGACGCAATTGGAGCAAAAACTCACCCAAGTCTTGGGCAGCCCATCGCGCCAAATGCGCAAAACCGCCTGACGGGGGTCAATAGCAACATGCCGCCGTTAATTTCGAACGACACACGGCCCGGTATTGAAATTTGAGACCGAATGCGTGTTTGATCATGCGCAAAAAGCATAAACGAGAGTAGCAGTAGGTAAACCGCCATGGATTTTTCAATCGTCACTGACTTCTTGCAAGGCATTCTTCAAGACGCGCCTGCATTCGCCCAAGGCCTCGCCGCGCGCGATCCGATGGAGCTGCTTTATGCCGCCGCCGGATTGCTGTCGGCGACTTTGCTTTTTCTGTTTGTGCTGCGCGGGCGGCGTCGCCGCTCAGCCACATGGGCGAATGGGGCACATACCAAACCCGCAAAGGTAAGCCGCAAGGCCAAGCGCCAAGCATCCCAAGCTGCCGCGCAAGTTGAAGCGCCTGAGCAGACGGTCGCAGAGGACGAGGCTTTGCCTGCCCCACCAACACCCGTGCGCCCACAGCGCGCCGCACCGCTTAAACTTGCCACCAGCGACGGTGATTTGCATGTCTTGACCCCCGCGCCGACACCGCTTCCGACCCACATATTGGCTGCCCCCGGTGATCTCAGCGATCTGGGTGTCTACACCCCGCATTTCGACCTTGGCGATAGCGACGCCTTCCGGGACGCCATCAAAGACGTGCGCGCCGAGCAGGCTGAGATTGCAACCTCGGTTGGGATTATCACAACGATTGAAGGCGCGGACGCGGCCGATCCCGCAGCGATTGCTGCCGAGCGCCTCGCCGCGCGTGCATTTTCCGCCGATTGCGATGCTGCCATTGCCACTGTGCGCTGGAATTCTATCGAACAGATGGAGGACCGACTGGCAAAGACCCAAGCCAATGTTGACACCACTTTGGCCCTGCATAGCCGTCAGGTGAACCCGGCTTATGCTGATCTAAAACTGAAAGAGTTGCGCTTGACCCACGAGCACCGCGAAAAGCTGAAGGAGGAGAAAGACCTCCGTGCAGAACTGGCGCGCCTTAAGAAAGAAGAGACGCAATTGGTGAAAGATGCCAAAATTGCCGAGAAGGACGAAGCCCAAATTCAGATACTGTTGAACAAAGCCAAGCAAGCTGCGCAGAAAGCCACCGGCGAGGAGGCGTTCGAGCTGGAAGCCCGCGTCGGCGATCTGGCCCGGCAGTTGGAAGACGCGCACCGCATCACTGAACGCGCGCAGTCCATGATCGAAATCTCGACCGCAGGGCACCTTTATGTGGCATCCAATGTTGGGGCCTTCGGAGAGGGTGTGTTCAAGATCGGCGTGACGCGCCGTCCTGACCCGGAGAGCTTTGTGGAAGACCTCGCCCAAGACAGCGTGCCCTTCCCCTTCGATGTGCATGCGATGGTTTATTCTGAGGACACGGAGGCCCTGCGCGAGAAGGTCTACGCCGCTTTTGAGGGCAACCGGCTGAACCGCACCGGCCCAAACAACGGCTTCTTCACGCTATCGCTGGATGACATCACCGCCGTGCTCAGCCGCGAGGCCCCGGATGCGGCTTTTACAAGTCCCGCTGAGGCGCAAGGCTACCACCAGACGCTAGCCCAGTTGCGCCAAGCCGAAAGCGGGGCGGCCTAGAAGGACCCAGACCTGATGGCCACAACATGCTGGCCCGCAATCAAAAACGCCTCGCATCTAAACGGTGCGGGGCGTTTTTTTCTTGGTGCAGCTTAGACCGATCAGCCCTCGGGTGGATCATCTTGCAGATGCAGTTTCATTTCCAACAGCACCTGCTGAATCGCAACGGTTTCGCGCAACAGACGCTTGGCCTCGTTGATCGAAATAACACCATCCTCAATCGACTGATTGTATTCGGCCATGAGCATGGCAAAGCGCTGCGACAGCTTGATCACGTCACTGTTCACACCATCGGAGCGCTCATTACGGCGCGCTGCATCATAGCTGAGCGTCACGCCGCGTAATTCGGCCAATGCCGTTGTCACATGGGGGAAGCGCGCAGCCTCTTCCAGCGCGGCCACAGTATCAATGGGCATGAAGCGGTCGGCATGTTCGGCATGATCCGAATAATACCGGCCCAATGTCGCCTTTGATTTGCCGGACAGCGCGGCAGCTGCCTCGACCCCAACATCTTTCACCAGTGCCTCGGTGTGCTTTTTCAAATAGCCGCTTGGATTCGTCACGTCGCTTTGCCCTCTTTACCAACTGGGGGAATTGTTGAACCCCATTCCCACTACTCCACCTCGGCCAATCCTGCGACAAAAAATTGTCCGGGGCCAGTCCTTGGATGTGTGTACCAGTACCCGGACCCCATTCCGGGCGTGGGTTGGGGGTCTGTCGATGCTTGCGTCGGCGGGCCCTTCGCCATTTTTGATCCACGTGCGCGATCCCTATCGCAACTGTGGGCGGGCACATGCGCAAGAGTTAGGGTCAGAACCCACCACTGACTTGCCCCTCGCCCGGACCTCGGGCTAGGCAAGGCATATGGCCAAACTTTATTTTCATTACTCGACCATGAATGCTGGGAAATCGACGATCCTGCTGCAAGCGTCGCACAACTATGTCGAGCGCGGGATGCAGACCTACTTGTTGACCGCACAGTTTGACACACGCGCTGGTGAGGGTCGGATCGGCAGCCGCATCGGCATTGGAGCAGACGCCGATCTGTTCAATCCGCAGACTGACCTTTTTGCCCAGATCGACGCGCGCCGCGCGCAAGGGCCCTGCGCATGTGTGTTCATTGACGAGGCGCAGTTCCTCACCAATGATCAGGTCTGGCAATTGGCCCGCGCGGTCGATGATCAAGGCATTCCGATCATGTGCTACGGGCTGCGCGTCGATTTCCGGGGCGAGCTTTTTCCCGGCTCGGCTGCCCTTCTGGCGCTGGCCGATGAGATGCGCGAGGTCCGCACGATCTGCCATTGCGGACGCAAAGCCTCGATGGTGGTCCGGCGCGGGGCGGACGGGAAAGCGCTGCAAGACGGCGCGCAGGTCCAGATCGGTGGGAATGAGGCTTATGTGTCGCTGTGCAGGCGTCATTGGCGCGAAGAAATGGGCGCGCCGTAGCCCCTGCGATAATCCCTAAACCGGGTTCGGCAATGCGCGCCCCTCAGCAAAGGCAATGCAATTGTCGAGCGCCATATGGCCCATCGCCTCGCGCACTTCGAGGGCGGCGGTGCCCAAGTGCGGCAATAGCACGACGTTTTCCATAGCGATCAAGGCGGCTGGCACCTTTGGCTCAAACTCATAAACATCGAGGCCTGCGCCTGCGAATGTGCCGAGCTGCAATGCTGCGACCAAGGCCGCCTCGTCCACCACATCGCCGCGCGCGATATTGATGAAGATAGCATGAGGGCGCATGGCTGCAAAGGCCTCTGCGCCCAGCAAATGATGCGTTGCAGCGCCCCCCGGCACAGCGGCGATAACCACGTCTGCCGTCATAACTTCGGCCAAGCTGCCAAGTTGGCGCGCGGCAAAATCGACCGCCTTTTGCGAGCGATTATAGTAAACGACATCCATGCCGAACCCGAAATGGCAGCGCCGCGCGATCGCCTGACCGATCCGGCCCATGCCGACGATGCCGACGGTTTTGCCGCTGACATGCAGGCCGAGCATCTGCGTTGGATGCCACCCGTCCCATTGGCCTGCGCGCACCAAACGCTCGCCCTCGCCTGCGCGCCGCGCGACCGTTAGCATCAATGTCATGGCGATATCGGCGGTCGCGTCGGTCACAGCACCCGGCGTGTTTGTCACTGAAACGCCTGCGGCTTGGGCGGCGGCCGCATCGATATGGTTGTAGCCGACCCCGAAATTGGCCAGCAATTTGCAGCGCGGCGCGCCTGCCTCGGCAAAGGCGGCAGCGGTGAAGGCATCGCCCAAGGTTGGCAGCACGATGTCGTGGTCGCGCAAGGCGGCAACGCATTCGGCGTGGGTCATGGGTTGCGTGGTGGGGCGCGTGGTCACGTCAAAGCGGGCGCGCGCAGCATCCATCACGGCATCGGGCAAAGCCCGCGAAATCAAGAGCTTGGTCAAAAGAGCCTCCCGCCTTGCGGCACATCAATATCCGGGCGGATCAGCACGACCTCGCCGTCTGCATCCGGCACCCCCAGCACGAGGATTTCGGACATGAACTTGCCGATCTGGCGCGGCGGAAAATTCACCACGGCCATGACCTGCTTGCCGATTAGCGCCTCAGGTTCGTAGTGCTTGGTGATCTGCGCGCTCGATTTCTTGATCCCGAGCACCTCGCCCAGATCGACCCACAGTTTGATGGCGGGTTTGCGCGCCTCGGGGAAGGGCTCGGCGCGGGTGATGCGGCCAACGCGTATGTCGAGTTTCATGAACTCGTCGAAGGTAATGTCGCTCATCCCTTCAACTCTCGGCTGCGGGCAGCGGCGGCTTTGACGGTGGCGCGCATCAAGGGCGGCAGGCCAGCGCCCTCGTTCATCAAGACGCGCAACCCCGCCTCGGTGGTCCCGGCAGGCGAGGTAACGTTAACGCGCAATTGGCTGGGGGTTTCGTCAGCAGCTTCGGCCAGCGCGCCCGCACCCGCGACTGTCGCTATGGCCAATTGCATGGACAATTCGGGCGGCAAACCTTCGGCCTCAGCCGCCGAGGCCAGCGCTTCGATCATGTGGAAGACATAGGCCGGACCAGAGCCGGAAACGCCGGTGACAGCGTCCATCTGGTCTTCGTGATCAAGGCGCACAACCTGCCCGATGGCCGATAACAACGCCTCGGCCAAGGCCAGATGCGCCTCGGTCGCAGCCGCGTTGCCGATGATCGCGGTGATGCCTTTGCCGATGGCGGCAGGGGTGTTGGGCATGGCGCGGATGATGGGGGTGTCGGGGCCGAATGTGGCCTCAAACGTGCTGATTGATGTGCCCGCAGCGACCGACAGGATCAGGGTTTCGCCACCGCCAAGTGCGGCAACAGACGGCAAGGCCTCGCCCATCATTTGCGGCTTTACGGCGAGCAGGGCGACTGCCGGGGCGTGCGGCACGCTTGCGTTAAGGTTAAGACCTTCGTCCGTTAACCCCTTCACCCAATCTGACGGGTAGGGATCAAGCACATGGACGGACTTTGCGGCCACGCCATTGGCAAGCCAGCCTGCCAACATTGCGGACCCCATCTTGCCACATCCGAGCAAGAATAACCCGCGCGTTGATACGTCTTCCAATGCCATGATGCGCCTTTCGAAATTATCAGGCGCGACCGTAAGCCTCTGCAATGGCGACTTGCAAGGCGTCTTCGGGCTCGCGTCCGGCCCAGCAGACAAGCTGGAACGCCGGATAGTAGCGTTCGCAATTGGCCACAGCCGAGGTCAGCATGGTGTCGATCTGCTCAGGGCCCGCTTGCGCGCCACCTGCCAGCAACAACCCGTAGCGAAACACCATTAACTTTTGCGGTTCCCAATAGGTAAACGCGCCCGACCACAAACGGTCATTTGCTGCGTTCAAAATCCCATGAAGGGCCGCCATGCGCGATTCAGGCGGCTCCATTTCGAAGGTGCAGACAAGACGCAAGGTTTCGTCATACGCGGACCACGCAAGCGTCACCGAATAGGTGCGCCACTGGCCCTGAACCGCCATGGAGATCTGGTCATCTGTTATACGATCGAAGTCCCACGCATGGTGCTCGGCCAGCGTCTCAACGATGTCTATAGGATGGACGTCTTCCGACTCCATCAGCCGCTCTAGGTTCGACATGCCCGGGCCCCGTTTTGTTTTTGGCCTCTCACGGGGGGTTCCCGCAACAGACTGGGTGTCCATGCAAGACCCCGCGTTGCCCGCGCGAAAGCCTTACCAGATATGGTGGTCGCCATTCAGTTTTGTGTAAAGGGAATTATCCGCTGCGGCAACGGGTGCGGGCGCTTTCTCGCCGGTTGCCCACAGAAAATATCAACGACTCCAAGGGATTGTTGGAGGCGGACAAGTTTGCCGCGCCGCAGCATTGTAGATGTGCAAGTCAGGCCGCGACAATTGCGCGACCCAAGCGCAAAGCCTGCTACTTGGCTTTGCCTTCCAGTGCCACGATCCGGGCGGACAGCGCGTCATTCTCTTCGCGGGCCTTCTGAGCCATCGCGCGCACCGCGTCGAATTCCTCGCGCGTCACGAAATCCCGGTCCGCAAGCCAGCGGTCCATAAACCCCTTCATCGCGGTTTCGGCTTCTTCCTTCGCGCCTTGGGCCACGCCCATCGCGTTGGTCATCAATTGGCTGACATCGTCGAGGATCTTGTTGCGGCTTTGCATGGCGGGGGCTCCGTTAACGCTTTGGGGTCGATTGGTTAAGATATGGGGGGCTTGCAGGCAAACCTCAAGGTTGACTTCATCTGGCCCGCTCGCCAGCAAGGAAGTGTCCGTTCGGAGTTTTGAGATGTTGCTCGCCATCCCTTTCCCGCCCCTCGCGCCTGAGATCTTCACGATCGCCATTGGCGGGTTCAACTTTGCGCTGCGCTGGTATGCACTGGCCTATATTGCCGGGCTGCTGATCGGCTGGTGGATTGTCGCAAGCCTGATGCGGCGCGCGCATTTGTGGCTGGCGGGCACACCGCCGATGACCGTCCCGCAGGTTGAGGCTTTGCTGACATGGGTGATCCTTGGCGTCGTTCTGGGCGGGCGCTTGGGCTACGTGGCGTTCTACCAACCCGACTATTACCTCGCCAATCCGTCTGAGATCTTGATGATCTGGCAGGGCGGGATGTCCTTCCATGGAGGGTTCCTTGGGGTCGTCGTGGCGGGCTTGCTGTATTGCTGGTCCATCAAAGCGCCGATCTTGCCGGTGGCCGACGCGCTGGCGGTTGCCGCGCCGATTGGCTTGATGCTGGGGCGGATTGCGAACTTTATTAACGCTGAATTATGGGGTCGTCCGACGGATGTGGCTTGGGGTGTGATTTTTCCCGGACCTGCCGCGCAAGATTGCGGCGCGGCCATCACAGGACTGTGCGCACGCCATCCGTCGCAGTTGTATGAAGCGGCCCTTGAGGGGCTGGTTCTAGCGCTGGTCTTGTTCTGGTTGGCCTACCGTCGCGGAGCGCTTTTGCGTCCGGGCCTTATTACGGGGCTTTTTCTGGCGGGCTACGGGGCGGCGCGCGCCTTTGTTGAATTATACCGCCAGCCAGACGCGCAATTTGTCACCGAAACCAACCCCTTGGGCCACGCCTACTTCATTGGTGAGGTCGGATTAACCATGGGCCAAGTTTTGTCTTTGCCGATGGTCGCACTTGGCATTGGCCTGATCTTGGGAAGCTATCTGCGGCGCGCACGATGACGCCACTGGCCGAGATACTTGGCGCTCGGATCGCGCAAACAGGCCCGTTAACCATTGCCGAGTATATGACCGAATGCCTGCTGCATCCGGCGCACGGCTATTACACCACGCGTGATCCGTTCGGGCGCTCGGGCGATTTCATCACCGCGCCCGAGATTAGTCAGATGTTCGGCGAGCTTGTTGGCCTTGCACTGGTGCAGGCCTGGCTGGAACAAGGCGCGCCATCGGGTGCGGTGCTGGTCGAGCTTGGTCCGGGGCGCGGAACGCTTATGGCCGATGCCTTGCGCGCGATGGCAGCCGTGCCGGGCGCGGATTTTACCCCGCATCTGGTGGAGGCTAGCCCGACCTTGCGCGCCGTGCAGGCCGAAAGCTTAAAGGCTTATGCACCCGTCTTCCACGACCATCCCGGCACGTTGCCAGATGGCCCAACCTTCTTGATCGCAAACGAGTTTTTCGACGCGCTGCCGATCCGGCAATTCCTGCGCAAGGGCGCTGGATGGGCCGAAAGGCAGGTCGGGCTTACCAACGGCACGCTGGCGTTTGGACTATCGGCCCCTGCCCCGCGTGATGATCTGGCCGACCGGATTGCCGATACAGTTGAGGGCGATTTGGTCGAGGTTTGCACCCCCGCCCAGCCCTTGATTGAGGATATCGCCCAGCGCATTGCGACCCATGGCGGGGCCGCGTTGATCATCGATTATGGCAGCGTCAGTGGCACCGGCGACACGTTCCAAGCGGTGCGCGGGCATGCAAGCGAGGCCCCCCTCGCCCATCCCGGCCAAGCCGATCTGACAGCGCATGTGGATTTCGGCGCCCTGACCCGCACCGCGCGCTCGGCTGGCGCAGCGGTCACGGGACCGATCCCGCAAGGCGTGTTTCTGGAAACGCTCGGCATCACGGCGCGGGCGCAAGCCCTTGCCGCTCGGATGGAGGGGACAGCGCGTGAAGCGCATATCGCAGCACATCGGCGCTTGACGCATCCCGGCGAAATGGGGAGCCTGTTTCAAGTGCTGGGCCTGACACCACCCGGCGCGCCACCCATTGCCGGAACCAACGGAGCGATCCCCGCATCATGACCTTGCAGGCTCTCACCTCGGACGCGCTGGTCCCTGTGCGCCACGGCTTTTTCACCCGCAAGGGAGGGGCTTCATCGGGCGTATTTTCAGGGCTGAATTGCGGGGCGGGCTCGTCGGATCAGGCCGAAGCGGTGCAAACCAACCGCGCGCGGGTCGCGGGCCATATGGGTGTTGAGGCCGGGGGTCTTGTGACTGTCTATCAGACCCATTCAGCGATTGTGGTGCCTGTGACCGGGCCGTTTGAGGGCGAGCCTCCTGAGGCAGACGGCATTGTCACAGCCACCCCCGGCATTGTGCTGGGTATCCTGACCGCCGATTGTCAGCCGGTGCTGTTTGCCGACGCAAAGGCAGGCGTTGTTGGGGCCGCGCATGCGGGCTGGAAGGGCGCGCAAGGCGGGGTGCTGGAGGCAACGCTGGACGCCATGGAGGCGCTTGGGGCGGCGCGCGCGAATATCGCGGCCGTGATTGGGCCGTCGATCAGCCAGAAAGCTTATGAGGTTGGGCCAGAGTTCCTCGATCGGTTCTTAGACGAAGATACTGATAACAGTCGCTTCTTTGCGAGCGGTGCAGGCGACAAAGCGCAGTTTGACCTGATCTCCTACGGGTTGCACCGTTTGCGCGCTGCGGGCGTGGGCCATGCCGAATGGACCGGGCATTGCACTTATGCGGACGCGGACAGATTCTATTCCTTCCGCCGGGCAACGCATTTGGGTGAAGCCGATTACGGGCGGCTGATCGCTACGATTCGACTCTGACCCACGCCACTTTTTCGCCGCAATCTACCTTCGTTTTCGTGCAAATTTTACGCGTATGCGTCGAAATTCTCAGGGAAATCACCCTCAACAAACTGTTTCCAGAACGCCTGTAATGCAGGCAGTTCCGCGCAAGAACCGCACCCATGTCCAAAACCCGCCGCATTGCCCCGTCATACCCAAGGGACTGCCGATCCACACCTGATGGGCAGTGTGTACCAGTGCCCCACGGCCCATGTTTCGGGTCAGTTGCTTGTCCGGGGGGGCAAGCTTGTAAGGAGTGAACAATGCGTAAGACACCGCGTTGGCTGAAATCGGTCATCGCAGAGGCTGACAAGACTGCTGTCAAAATGCCCTATGAGCGCGGCAATCGCCGTCCATCATGGGTGCGTGAGGCTGCACAGCCCACTGCCAATACTAAGCTGAAAACAGCGTGACCATTCACCGGCAGGGCGTTGCCCGCCGCCGGAACCTGATCTTTCTCCGTAAGGTCTGCTAAACTACCACCAGAAAGATGACGCGCCCTGCCAGGCGCGTCTTTTTTTGTCCCTAGAAGCTGGGACGGTAGCTTGCCAACTGCACCCCGAATCCCACGAAGACGACCCCGGTAACGCCCTTAAGGCCGCGCTGGAACCGACCACCTCCTGCAATCAAGGTTAATTTGGCGAAGAGGGCGACCATTGCCCCGAACCAAACCGCGTTGATCATCGAGTGGAGGAACACGAGGGTGAACGCCGATAGCGCACTCGTCTCACCGATGGTGATGAACTGCGGAAAGGCCGCCAGATAGAACATCGACACTTTCGGGTTGAGCGCATTGGTCAGAAACCCTTCGCCAAACGCGCGCAACAATGTCCGTCGTTTGCGCGCAGGGGCGACTTTGGCAGTCCCGAGATCACCGCGCACTGCTTGGATCAGTGCCCGGATTCCGATCCAAATCAAATAGGCAGCACCTAGGTATTTCACGATGGTAAAGGCCGTCGCAGATTGGACGAGGATCAGCGATATCCCCAAGATCGATAGCGCCCCATGCAGATAGAACGCCGCCACAAAGCCCGCGACATTGGCAAAACCCGCCGCGCGCCCGGAAGTTGGCACGGTTTTCGCGATCAACACGCCATTTGGACCGGGCGACATCACCAGTGGTGTGGCTACGGCCATGAAAGTGAGAATTTGCACGAGTTCCATGGGGCATTCCTAACGAGGGTCTCCGTTCTCTATTACACACAGGCGACCGCGCCGATTACCCCTTTTGACGTGACGCAGCCCATCACACCGACTGATGTGATTCGTTGCCCGATCTGCCCCAAAACCACCCCCATCGTTCACACCCCGCGCACAATCCCGCCGTGCACTGCCGCACTTGTTCCGCATTTGGGGTCAAATACGCCAAGATTTTGACAGGTGCCTCAATTGCGGCCATCAAGAGGGTGTTCTGCAAGCGGTGGGGGCCGACGCAGTCCTGAAAGGACGAGCTTATGGCTCTCATGGTCCCAAACCCGGCAGCGCTTTCAGCTGTTGCTTATGCTCCCTCTGGCACGCGCGCCCCTCTCGCGCAGGCACGAGTTGAAAGCTGCTGCCGGGTTGGACCCGCCTTGCGTCGGATCGCCCGCACCATTCCCATCGTTCCCGAACTGCTGACGGCTTTTGCCGCCTATAGTCATGGGACCGAGTTTGCCACGCCCACCGGTCCCGGCATTGCTGTCGAGGATATTGAGCCGGGCATTGATCTGCGGATGATGGATGGTGCCACCACGCAAGTGCTGTGGGTCGGCATGATGGACCTGACACCGCAAATGGCACGCAGATTGTTTGACGATGGCGCGGCCCCAATGGTCCGTATTCTGCCCGACCGCTTTGGCTATGCGCGTCCTGCCCGAGATCTGATCCTCGGCGCACATGCGCAAATCACAGATCACGGTCTTGCCTCGGATTTGGTGGATTACGAGCAGGTCTTACCTGTGACCCCTCCCGGCCCTGTGCGCCTATTCCAACTGGTGTGCGACAAGCCCGGTGGCCAACTGATTGCCAATGGCCTCGGCGTGCCCAGTTTTGCGCTGGGATCATGGATGGAGAGCCAAGATCCCCTCGTCCAAGGCGTGATGCAAAGCATGTTGCCCGGTGGGGACCGGCCCATGGGCGGGATGCGCGTCGCCTAAAACCTAGGCTTTCTGCGCCAAACGCGCTTCCAGAACCTCAAACGGCACACCCGGCTCGTCCTTGCTGCCGCGAATGACCAGTGATGTCTTGACGCTTGCCACATTCGGGGCGGATGTCAGGTGCTCGGTCAGAAAGCTTTGGAAACTACTGAGGTCCGGGGCGACGCATTTCAGGATAAAGTCGATCTCGCCGTTCAGCATGTGGCACTCGCGCACCAATGGCCATTCGCGGCAGCGCGCCTCGAACGCGGAAAGGTCCGCTTCGGCCTGAGAATTCAACCCGACAAGTGCGAAAACCTGCACCTCGAACCCAAGATTTCGGGCATCGACCTGCGCGTAATAGCCATTGATAAAGCCCTGTTCTTCCAAGGTGCGCACCCGCCGCAGACAGGGCGGCGCGGAGATGCCGACGCGTTTGGCCAATTCGACATTGGTCATGCGGCCATCGGCCTGCAATTCAGCCAGAATCTTACGGTCGATTTCGTCTAAACGTGAACCAGGCATGATTGGTCGTCCTCTCCTGCTCGCGACGTGACCTTATGCGGATGCCCCTTCCTGCGCAATAATATTTCACAGATGAGCAAGAAAAAATCGCAATCGCCCGAAATAGCGCTAACACTGGGGTCCGCTGATAATTCCGCGCCCTCCCTTTAATCACCGCCCCTTCGCAGATATATGTGCCGCTCCTTCTCGCAACCCCGGATCTGCCATGACTGACGCTGCTGCCACCCGCCACACTCGCCTTCTTATCATCGGCTCCGGCCCGGCGGGCTACACCGCTGCGGTCTACGGGGCGCGCGCGATGCTCGAGCCGATCCTTGTTCAAGGCATCCAGCCCGGCGGTCAGTTAACCATTACCACCGATGTCGAAAACTGGCCCGGTGATGCCAGCGTTATGGGGCCGGATCTTATGGTGCGGATGGAAGAGCATGCCCGCGAAATGGGGACCGAGATCATTGGCGACCATATCAACAGCCTCGATCTGTCTGCGCGCCCGTTCAAAGCGCATGGCGATAGCGGCACGACCTATACGGCTGACGCGCTGGTCCTTGCGACCGGGGCGCAGGCCAAATGGCTGGGCTTGCCGTCTGAGGAGCATTTCAAAGGCTTCGGCGTATCGGCCTGTGCGACCTGCGACGGCTTTTTCTTTCGCGGCAAAGAAATCGTCGTGGTCGGGGGCGGCAACACGGCTGTGGAGGAGGCGCTGTTTTTGACGAACTTCGCTTCCAAGGTCACGCTGGTGCACCGCCGCGACAGCTTGCGCGCCGAGAAAATCATGCAGGACCGCCTATTCAAGAACCCCAAGATTGAGGTGATCTGGGATCACGGCGTCGACGAGGTGCTGGGCAGCGAAGACCCGCGCGGTGTTGAGGCGGTCCGCTTGAAGCATATGAAGACGGGCGAGACGCAAGATGTGCCGTGCGCCGGTTTCTTCGTCGCAATTGGCCATGCGCCTGCGACGGAATTGGTGAAAGACAGTCTTGAGATGCACAATGGCGGCTATGTGAAAGTGGCGCCTGGCACGACCCGCACCTCGATCCCCGGTGTGTTTGCGGCGGGTGACTTGACCGATCATGTTTACCGCCAAGCGGTTACGAGCGCCGGGATGGGCTGTATGGCGGCGCTGGACGCCGAGAAGTTCTTGGCCGAGCACGGCGAAGACGAGGCTGCGCAAGCCGCAGAATAGGCCGTCTTCGCGTCACAGATCAAAGGCCGCCCCCATCGGAGCGACCTTTTCTGCCGGGCCTTTAAATCACATTTGAACCACTTACCCGCATAGGCGCGGCGCAATGTCTCTATGCGCGGGCGTTAGAATATGCGAAGCGTTCACGCGTGAACATACATAAAGCCTGAACGCCCACCCATGACAACCACCGCCACCCTTGATGAAGAGCTGATGTTTCGGCTGCTGCGCCAGCTGGACACCCAACCCGGTGCCAGCCAACGCGCGACGGCTGAGGCTATTGGCGTCAGCCTTGGCTGGCTGAACAAGGCCCTGCGCGCAGTCACCGATATGGGCTTCATCACCGTTGGCGACCGCAGCGGCCCCGATAGCCGTGCGCGGTTTGCCTACGGTCTGACCCCCCGAGGGGCGGCGGAAAAGGCCCGCCTGACCAATCGCTTCCTTGCCCGTAAACGCGCCGAATACGATGCGCTCCACGCTGAATTAACGGGCCGCCGCAGCGGCCTTCTCGGCCCCCAGAACAGGACCACGACAATGCTTTCCCCCAACCTGACCCCGATCCCTGAGCTATATGTCTCCTACGACAGCGCCCAGAAACTCAAAAAAGAAGCTGCCGAGCTGACCTCTTGGGACCTGACCGCGCGCCAAACCTGCGATCTGGAACTGCTGATGAATGGCGGCTTCAACCCGCTGACCGGCTTTCTGGGCAAGGACGACTATGAGGGCGTTGTCGAGACCATGCGCCTTGCCGACGGCACGCTTTGGCCGATGCCGATCACGCTGGACGTGTCGGACGACTTCGCCGGAAAGATCGCGGAAGGCCAAGACATTGCACTGCGCGACGCCGAAGGCGTGATCCTTGCAACCCTGTCGATCAGCGACATCTACACACCCGATAAGGCCCGCGAGGCGGAAATGGTGTTTGGGGCCGATGACATCGCGCACCCGGCGGTAAATTACCTGCATCACACCGCTGGAAACGTCTATGTCGGCGGCACGATCACCGGCATCCAGCAGCCCGTTCACTATGATTTCCGCGCCCGCCGCGACACTCCGAACGAGCTGCGCGCCTATTTCCGCAAGCTCGGCTGGCGCAAGATTGTAGCGTTCCAAACCCGCAATCCGCTGCACCGCGCACATCAGGAACTGACCTTCCGTGCCGCCAAGGAGGCCCAAGCCAACCTGCTGATCCATCCTGTTGTTGGCCTGACAAAACCCGGCGATGTCGATCATTTCACCCGTGTGCGCTGCTATGAAGCCGTGCTCGATCAATATCAGCAAGCCACTACGACGATGAGCCTGCTGAACCTCGCCATGCGCATGGCCGGGCCACGCGAGGCGGTTTGGCATGGCTTGATCCGCAAGAATCACGGCTGCACGCACTTTATTGTTGGGCGCGATCACGCGGGTCCCGGTCAGAACTCAGCGGGCGAAGATTTCTACGGACCTTACGACGCGCAGGATTTGTTCCGCCTGCACCAGGAAGAAATGGGCATCGAAATGGTCGATTTTAAGCACATGGTCTATGTGCAAGAGCGCGCCCAATACGAGCCAAACGACGAGATTGCCGACCGCGATAACGTCACGGTTCTGAATATCTCGGGCACCGAACTGCGTCGCCGCCTGCGCGAAGGGCTTGAGATCCCGGAATGGTTCTCGTTCCCGCAAGTGGTGTCCGAGCTGCGCCGCACCTCGCCGCCCCGCGCCAAGCAAGGCTTCACGGTGTTTTTCACCGGCTTGTCCGGCTCCGGCAAATCCACCATCGCCAATGCGATGATGGTCAAGCTCATGGAAATGGGCGGGCGTCCGGTGACGTTGCTGGACGGCGACGTGGTGCGCAAGAACCTGTCATCCGAGCTTGGGTTTTCCAAAGAGCACCGCGACCTGAACATCCGCCGCATCGGCTATGTCGCCTCGGAAATCACCAAGAACGGCGGCATCGCAATCTGTGCGCCGATTGCGCCCTATACCGCCACGCGCCGGGCTGTGCGCGAGGACATCGAAGCGTTCGGAGCCTTCGTTGAGGTCCATGTGGCGACATCACTTGAGGAATGCGAACGCCGCGATCGCAAAGGTCTGTATCAGTTGGCACGCGAGGGCAAGATCAAGGAATTCACAGGGATTTCAGATCCATACGAGGCCCCGACTGCCGCTGAAATTGTGGTCGATACGGAGGGCACTGAGGTTGATTACTGCGCCCAGCAGGTGCTGCTGAAGCTGGAAAGCATGGGGCTGATCTCGGGCTAGCGTGCCTTCGAGGAACCTAAAAAGCACGCTCCAACCGGGGCGCGCTTTTACGTATCAGGCAGGTGATTTTCGAGGTTAATGCGCACTGACCGGCGTCATGTCGTGTTGGCGTGCCAGCACGAAAGCCAACTTGCGGTCGCCCACAAGCGCGATGCGGCTGCCTTCGGCGTCATGGACAGCATAAAGCTGCTCGATCCCCGGTGCTTTGCGCTGCACGTCTTCGGGCAGGTCGGCCACATTGACCCGGCGGATATAGACGATGGGGTCGGCGCCTTTGGTGTGGACGTCAGTTTGCGTGTTCATGCGGATAACTCCCTCAGGCTTTGGTGTTAATCTTAATGGTCTGGACAACCTTGTCGGGCACCGCGCGGTGCAGATCGACATGAAGCAGACCGTTTTCCATCTCGGCCCCGGCGACTTCGACCCCATCGGCCAGCACAAAACTGCGCTGAAATTGCCGCGCGGCGATGCCACGGTGCAAGAAGGCGCGGCCTTCGCTGTCATCGGTTTGCCGCCCTCGGATCACCAACTGACGGTCCTCTAGTGTGATCGCCAGATCGCTTTCGGCGAACCCGGCCAAGGCCAGTGTGATGCGAAACCGCGTCTCGCCAATTTGTTCAATGTTATAAGGTGGATACCCGTCATTTCCGGATTTCGCAGTGCGTTCGACCAACCGCTCAAGCTCGTCAAATCCCAGCAGAAACGGGTGTGCGCCCAGAGCCATTTTCGTCACGGCCAAACTCCTTTTTGCGTGCCCTTGATCGTCAAGCGACAGATGCTCAGGCCCCATGCGGCGACCCTTGCGAACAGATATGGGCAGCCAAACCCACGCCTGCAAGGGAGATGCCCGATACAAGCCCCTTTTCCGAACCCCCTGAACAGCCTACATACAAGGCTCGGACGCGGTAGGAGCCACATCATATGAACGCCCATGGCAGCGGCCAGATGAACCACGAGGAGGTTCTGCGCATCGAATTGGAGGTGCTAAGACGCGAGCACCGCGACCTTGATGAGGCAATTGATGCGCTTCATGCAGCCGGGCGGGCCGATGCCTTGACGCTTCAGCGGTTCAAGAAACAGAAGCTTGCGCTGAAAGACCGGATCACCCGGATCGACGACGAACTGACCCCTGATATCATCGCCTGATTTTATACAAGCTGCGCCGTTGTGGCCCCGCCTGCATTGAGTATAGTGGGCAACTTCTTGGGAGAAGGAACCGCCATGACCGTGTCAGTTGGCATCATCATGGGCAGCCAGTCAGACTGGTCCACGATGCGCGCATCCGCTGAAATTTTGGACGCCCTCGGGATCGCCTATGACGCGCGGATCGTGTCGGCGCATCGCACGCCGGACCGCTTGTGGGACTACGGGCGCTCGGCTGTGGACCGCGGCCTGAAAGTGATAATTGCAGGCGCGGGTGGGGCGGCGCATTTGCCGGGTATGATGGCGTCTAAGACGCGCATTCCGGTGATCGGTGTTCCTGTGCAAACCAAGGCCCTTAGCGGGGTTGATAGCCTTTATTCCATCGTGCAAATGCCGCGCGGCTTTCCAGTTGCCACCATGGCAATTGGGGCCGCAGGTGCTGCCAATGCGGGGCTCATGGCGGCGGGCATTCTGGCGTTGAACGATCCTGATCTGGCAACAAAGCTAGACGCTTGGCGCGCAGATCTCAGCGCCTCCATCCCCGAGGTGCCGCAAGATGATTGATGCAAGCGTTAACCTTCCCGCGCCTTTGCGCACAGGGGCCACAATCGGCATTCTAGGCGGCGGTCAGTTGGGCCGAATGCTGGCCTGCGCAGCGGCACGCCTCGGTTTTAAGACAAATGTCTACGAGCCGTCCTTGCGCTGCCCGGCAGGCGATGTCGCCTCACAGCTTTTTTCGGCATCCTATACAGACCGAATGGCGCTGACGGCTTTTGCTAAGTCAGTCGATGTCATCACTTACGAGTTCGAGAATATCCCGACCAGCGCGCTTGATCTTCTAGGTCGCCTCAAGCCAATCCGGCCCGGTCGGCGCGCCTTGGAGGTTAGCCAAGACCGGTTAACCGAGAAAGAGTTTCTGCGTGATCTCGGCTTTCAAACTGCCCCCTTCGCGCCCGTCGATGATCTGGCCTCGATGGAGGCGGCGCTTGCGCAAATTGGCACGCCGTCAATCCTGAAAACGCGCCGCTTGGGCTATGATGGCAAGGGGCAATTAAGGATAACGAAGCCGGAACAAGCCGAAGTTGCCCTCGACTATATCAAAGGCGTGCCCGCGATCCTTGAGGGGCATGTGAAGTTCAGTCACGAGGTCTCGGTGATTGCTGCGCGCGGGCTCGACGGCTCCGTCGCGGCTTTTGATCCGGGCGAAAACGTGCATCTGGGTGGCATCCTATCCACAACCAAAGTGCCCGCGCGGCTAACCCCCGCACATCGCCAAGATGCTGTCTTGCTTGCGGCCAAGCTGTTGAATGCGTTTGATTATGTGGGTGTCTTGGCGGTTGAGCTATTCGTCACCAATGAGGGCCTTATCGTCAATGAGATCGCTCCGCGCGTGCATAATTCCGGTCACTGGACCCAAAATGGCTGCGTCGTCGACCAGTTTGAGCAGCACATCCGCGCCATCGCGGGTTGGCCCTTGGGTGACGGCAAGCGCCATGTGGACGTGATCATGGAAAACCTGATCGGGGATGCAGTGGAACAGATTAACAACTTAGCGCGCGAGCCGGGCACTGCCGTGCATCTTTACGGCAAGGCCGACGTGCGCGCGGGCCGCAAGATGGGGCACATAAACAGGGTGCAGCCGCGCCAAGGGTAGGAATTTTCCATGACACTCAATGCAATCGTTAACCTTAACGCTTATCCCCTAGGTGATCCGGCATTCGAGGCGCGTTGCCAAGACACGCTCGACCGCGACGGCGCGCTGGTATTGCCCGATTTCATCCAACCGGACGCCCTTGCGGCGCTGCAATCGGAAAGTGCCGCCGGGCAGGACAAGGCCTATTTCTGCGCGCAGAACCATTCGGTCTACCTGACGCCGCCCGACCCGAGCCTGCCTGAGACCCACGCCGCGAACCGGCAAGTTGTGTCTTCAAAGGGGTGCATTTGCGACGATGATATCGCTGCAAACTCGCCCCTGCGCCAACTTTATGACGCGGCGCTGTTTCAAGGCTTCATCAAGGCTGTGACCGGCGAGGCGGAATTGCATCCCTATGCCGATCCGCTGTCATCGATCAACATTCACTACGCGAACCGAGGCCAAGAGTTGGGCTGGCATTTCGACAACTCGTCCTTCGCCACCACGCTGCTGATCCAGAAGCCCGACGCGGGCAGTCGTTTCGAATATATCAAAGATTTCCGCGACGCCGATACAGGCGAGATGAACTTCGAGGGCGTTCGCGCGCTGCTGGACGGACAGGTCCGGCCGGACGCGCTATCCATGGACCCCGGCACGCTGGTTCTGTTTCGAGGGCGCAATTCAGTCCACCGCGTCTCGCCCAATGACAGTGACCGCACACGGATGCTGGCGGTGCTCGCCTACAACTCCAAACCGGGGGTTTGCCTGTCCGAAAGCGCGCGCATGACCTTTTACGGACGCTTAACCTAGACCGATGGGGACGTTAATCGTTTCTGCCGCCGCCAACGGTCCGGTCTTAACCTTAACCGAAGGGCTAAGCCTCTGGGGCGGCACCGATCCGATGACTGGCCTGATCATCGACGCGCATCACCCGCAGCATGGCGCATCGCTCGCTGGCAAAGTGGTTATGATGCCGACGACACGTGGATCGTGTTCGGGCAGCGGCGGATTGTTAGAGCTTGCCATGAACGGCAAGGCCCCGGCGGCATTGATTTTTCGCGCGCCTGAGGACATCGTGACTGTTGGCGCGATGGTCGCAACACAGATGTTCGATCTGCCCGTCGCGGTGGTGCGATTGAGCGCGGCAGACTATGCAGAGGTCGCCAATGCAGAAGAAGTCCGCATCGACGGCCTTACCCTTAACGCAGGCGCATTAACCTTACCGCTAGCGCTGTTAACCACTGGTGCATTAACCCTAACCGCCCAAGACCGCGCCATGCTCGACGGCGCCGAGGGGCGCCCGGTGCAATTGGCAATGGAGATGATTTGCCGCGTCGCCGCCCTGCAAGGGGCTACGCACCTTACCGATGTCACCCGTGTGCATATCGATGGCTGCATCTACGGCGGCGGTGCGAACCTTGGGTTTGCCGAAAAAATGGCCGAGATGGGGGCAAAAACCCGCGTGCCAACGACGATGAACGCAATTTCGGTCGATCATGCCAATTGGCGCGCGCAAGACGTGCCGCCCGACTTTGGCCTGCCCGCCCAGCGCCTTGCGGATGCTTACCTGAAAATGGGCGCACGGCCCACATTCACCTGCGCGCCCTATCAGGCCGACGATGCCCCGACAAAGGGCGAAGATATCGGCTGGTCGGAATCGAACGCCGTTGTCTATGCCAACACAGTTCTCGGCGCGCGCACAGTTAAGCACCCGGATTACTTCGATCTTTTCATTGCACTGACAGGTCGCGCGCCCCTTTCGGGTGTCTATCTGGACGCAAACCGCGTCGCACAATTGGTGATCGAACTAGAGTTACCCAACAGGTATGACGACGCGCTTTGGCCGATGCTCGGCTGGCTAATCGGACAGTCCGCGCCTGATTGCATACCGCTCGTCCGCGGTCTGGAGTCCACAGATCCCAGCCAAGACGATCTGCGCGCGATATGTGCCGCTTTCGGCACAACATCGGCCGAACCGCTGCTGCATATCGCTGGGGTAACACCCGAAGGGCATCTGCCACCGGAAACTGGCGCGCCTACCGTCACTTTGGCGCGCGCTGAGTTGATCCGCGCGTGGCAGGCGTTCAATCCTGGCCCCGAGAAAATCGACCTGATCGCGCTTGGCAGCCCGCATTTTTCGCTAACTGAGACGCGCGTTTTTTCACGGTTAATGGACGGCAAAACCTGCGCAAACGGAGTTAACGCCGTCATCACCTTGGGACGTGAGACGTTAACCAAAGCCCGCGCCGAAGGACTGATCTCGCCCCTTGAGACCGCAGGCGTCCGGGTCATTCCAGACCTCTGCTGGTGTTCGATCACCGAACCGCTTTTCCCACCAAGCACCAAGACCCTAATGACGAATTCCGGTAAATACGCCCATTACGCGCCGGGCTTGCACGGGCGCGCGGTTAGGTTCGGGGACCTCAAAGCCTGCGCGCTGGCGGCACAAACTGGACACGCCCCGAAGTCTTTGCCCGATTGGCTCGCCTAGCCAGGCCTCGCGGGCTACTCTGCGGCGGGTGCAGGGGCGCTCAAATCTTCGGCTGCCAGCGCTTCTTCAAAGTCAAAACCGTTGGCGGCGATATCAAAAAGCAACTCGCCCAGCGTCAAGCCCGGCTCGAACGTGCCACTGCGCAGGTAATGGACCACTTGGGCTGCCACCAGCGGGTTGTTCATCATAAATGTATGCGTGACGGGCAGCGTAATATGGGCGCGCATGCCGTCCAAATATGTGCTCTCAACCGAGACCTTGCCGTCATCCTCACCGGGTAACAGGTTGGAATATATCGGATTAAGAGATCTGTTGCCTGCAATGATCCCCAAATCAAAAGTCGCAGGTCCAAGCTGGTTTGGGGTGCTATCCGGGTCGGTGCTAAGCTCCATCCCGGCGGGACCGTTAATCCAAACGAACGGCTGCAAATGCGCGAACTCGTCGACAATTTCTGAACCATGATTGGGCGGCCCCATCATCACCACGCGTCCCAGCCTTGGGATCGTGTTCTGGCTGAGGAACTGGCGCACCAGAATCCCGCCCAGCGAATGGGTCACAATATGCACCCGCTCGTCACCACATTCCGAAAGCGCTGGCGGCAAGGTGCTGGCGGCCAACCGTTCAATCGTCTCCTCGGTCGAATCGTAGCTTGGCGTGACGGTCCGGTATCCAGCGCGCTCAAGCAGTTCTTCCAACACATTTAACGACGCATCGCTGCGCGCCAATCCGTGCAGCATCACGACGCAATCGGCCCGTGCCGATGTCGGCAGGGCGAGGGACAAAAACAAGGCGGCTAATAGAATACGCATAATACCCAAGATAAGAATCCAAAACCCATCTGACGAGGGGGTTGCCGCGCTAATGCCGCTGCGTCAATGTCGCGCCATGACCTCCCGTCCCGTCCGTCTCGCCGTGCGCGCGCTGATCCTGCACCGCAATCGTTTGCTTTTGGTAAACGCGTGGGGTGGCGGCGTGTCCGACCTGTGGTGTGCGCCCGGTGGCGGGGTCGAGCCGCATTCGAGCCTGCATGACAACCTGATCCGCGAAGTGCATGAGGAAACAGGGTTAACCGTCGCTATCGGAGCCGCTGCTATGGTTAACGAGTTCCACGATCCTAAACGCGATTTCCACCAAGTTGACGTCTATTTCCGTGCCACAATCACTGCAGGCATCCTCGATGACACATGGCGCGACCCTGAAGGCATCGTGACTGAGCGGCGGTTTTTCACCCGCCACGAGATGGCAGACATCCGCTACAAACCAGACACTTTGCCCGACGCTGCATGGGACGAAAAAATCATCTACGACCCGCTTGAACTGCTGATCAAGTAGCCCGCGCCCTAATGGCGATGCTGACACCCAGCATGATCGTGGCAGCCGCCAAAACCGCCCCCAAAGTCATCGGCTCGGCCAAGAAAATCGCCCCGCCAGCAAGCGCCAAAGCAGGCGCGCTCAGCTGCGCCACCGCCGCGCGCGTCGCACCCAGATGCGGCATCAACGCATACCAAAGCGCGTAGCCCAAGCCGCTGGTAATCGCGCCCGAGATCATCGCCAAAAGCACCCCAAATCCGGTCGCGGGCGTCGGGTCCAACAGACCCCAAGGGATCAACGCAGCCAGCACCGTCGCCAGCCCAAAATTCACCGCCGTATCGGCGATCGGCGCGGTCGAATTGCGCCCCACCAATGAGTACAGCGCAAAGCCCAGCGCCCCGGCTACCATCAAGATCACGCCCAGCGGTTCCGGCGCTGCCCCGATGCGCGGCAGGAACAAAAACACCAGCCCGCCCATCGCAATGCCCATGCCGATCCAGCGGCCAAACGGCACTTTTTCGCCCGAGATCAAGCCACCCGCAAACATCGTCGCCTGCACCACCGCAAACAAGATTAACGCGCCCACACCGGCATCAAGCCAAACATAAGCGATGGAGAATCCGACCATGTAGACAAACAGGCCCAGCACCGCCGTCAGCCGCCCTTTCTGGATGATCTTCGGGCGTTGTTCCAAGACAACAACCAGCAACGCCAGCATCACTGTGCCCGCCGCCAACCTAATAAGACCGAACTGTCCAGCGCCAATTGCCTCGTCGGTTAATGCCGCCCGCGTCAGCAGCGAGTTGGCTGCGAAAAACACGAGGGTCAGCGCCGTCAGCGCAAGAAGGCGGAAGCCTGTCATATGTCTTGAAATGCCTTTGGATAAATCAACTCTGTGCCTGGGGGCACTGGCGTGTCCGAAGGGCAAATTGCAGTATAAGCCAAGGGGTAGATCGAGCGCAAATCACACGCACTTGATACCGAAAAACCAGAGCGTTCATAATAGCTTGGCTTACCCAGAACCACGACCGGGCTAGATGCATCGAACAACAGCGCACGGATCAACTGCGCCGCGATTCCAGTCCTCTGTCGCGTCGGAAGAACCCCCACCGGGGCCAATGCCAGCCACCCGTCCGGGGCCTTCATCCAGCTGAGGGCTGCGTAGCCAACGAGGCCATCATCCTCGGCAACCAACTCGGCCATCATCGCACCTTCATCGCGCAAAAGGCCGACCAATCGCGCCTCTTCGATCCCGGCGAAGGCCGCGATCAGCAGGTCGTCAATTGCGCCGTCATCGGACGGTTTTCGGGGGCGAAGTTCCATGACGCAGAGCCTGACGAGGGTGCGACAGGTTGTCCAGTGTTGATCTATCTCGCCGCGATCAACCGTCCCGCAAGAGGGTCCGTAAGATGCGCGATCTGGCCAGCAGCGAGGGTCATACAGATGCGCCCGGTCGCCGCCTCCACCACGATAATATCGGCGCGTTTTCCAGGTGTCAGCGTGCCGCGATCCGCCAGCCTCAACACTTCCGCAGGGCGCGTGGAAACCAATCGCCAAGCCGCCGCCCAATCGCACACACCCTCCACCACCAACCGCCGCACCGCGCCGATCAAGGCAGGGTAGTGGTAGTCCGAAACGAGGGCATCACACAGGTCAGCGGCCACCAAATCCGTCGCCCGTAAGTTGCCTGCATGGCTGCCCCCGCGCAGCACATTTGGCGCGCCCAAGATCACCGGATCGCCCGCCGCTTTGGCCGCCTTCGCCGTCTCGACTGTTTCGGGGAATTCGGCCAGCGGTGCCCCCATCGCGCGGTAGGTCGCGCGGGCCTGCGCCGAAGCATCATCGTGGCTACCGACCAGCACACCTTTCGTAGTTAACCGCGCGACAAGCGCTGCAACCTCCGCCGAGACATCTCGCGCCGCGAGTTCGGTCAAGAGTGCCAAATGCGCCTCGGGCGAGCGTCCCGATTTCAACGCTTGGCCCGTCAAACGCGGCGGCTTGCGTCCCTTGGCCAGCGCCGCGTGCGGCAGGTGGTCGTTCAACACCAAATAGCCAATATTGTGACGCGCGATCAGTGCCTCGGCGCGCGTGTAGCTTTCGGTCAAATGGGTCTCAAGCCGCAGTTGAAGCCGCAGATCAAGCAGCGCTGGAAACATACTTAACGCGGCCGCCATGTTCTCGGCAAAATCCGGGCTGCGCATCCCGCCTTCCCAGCTAAAAAATTGTGCCAGAACAGCGGTGGTAATCCCGTTCGCCGCCAGTTCTGCCTGCGTCGCGGCAAGCCCTGCACCCAGATCCTGCACTGCACCTCGACGTGGCGCGAGGTGACGCTCAAACCCGTCACCGTGCAAATCGACAATGCCCGGCAGTATGCGAAAGCCGCTCAGATCGTATCGCGGGGCGTCCACCTCGCTCGCGATCTTAGCCCCGTCCAACGCCAGATCATGGACCTCCCAGCCCTGCGGCCCGAGCACCTCGGCATTGGTAAACACGGCACGCATTAGTAAAAACTCTGTGGATCGATATCGAGGGTCAGGCGCAGATTCGGCGGGCGTCTGATCTGCGCCACCCAATCCGCAAGTGCCCCCTGCAACGGTGCAGATTTTTCCGCCTTAACCAACAATCGCACTCGGAATTGACCGCGTATCCGGGCTATCGGGGCAAGTGCCGGTCCGAACACTTGTGCTCCAATCGCGATTAACGGCCCTGCGTTGCGGGCCAGTGCTTGTCCAACCTGCATCACGACCCCCTGATCCGGCCCGCTTAGCACCACACCTACCAGCCGTCCAAAGGGCGGCATCCCGGCGGCTTTGCGTGCGTCGGCCTCGGCTTGCCAGAACGCCTCATCCTCGCCCGTTAGGATCGCTTGCAACACGGGATGCTCGGGCTGAAAGCTTTGCAGCAACGCTTGGCCCGGCGCGTCCGCAGTCCGGCCCGCGCGCCCGGCAACTTGGCGCATCAACTGAAACGTCCGCTCGGCCGCGCGCAGGTCCGATCCGTGCAAGCCAAGGTCCGCATCCACCACGCCCACAAGGGTAAGCTTTGGAAAGTTATGGCCTTTTGCGACGATCTGGGTGCCGATGATGATGTCCGCGCCGCCCGCCGCAATCGCCTCAATCTGCGCCTTCAGCGCGCGTGCGGACCCATACAAATCTGACGACAAGATAGCCATCCGTGCATCGGGAAACAGTGCAGTCACCTCTTCGGCCAGCCGTTCCACTCCCGGCCCTACCGGGGCCAGTTTGCCTTCGACTTTACAGCTCGGGCAGACCTCAGGCATCGCCCGCGACGCCCCGCATTGATGGCACATTAACCGCTTCTGAAAGCGGTGCTCGACCATGCGCGCATCGCATTCCGAGCACTCAATTTGATGCCCGCACGCCCGACAAAGCGTTAACGGTGCGTAACCGCGCCTGTTCAAAAACAGCAGCGCCTGTTCACCTTTTTCCATCCGTGCACGCACCGCTCCGGCCAGCGTTGGCGATATCCATGAGCCCGATGCGACATCCTCGGATCGCATGTCAATTGCGGCCAGATCGGGCATCGCTGCATCCCCAAACCGCGAGGTCAGATCGAGGCGCGCATACTTGCCCGCAACTGCATTCGCCCAGCTTTCCAGAGACGGCGTGGCCGAAGCCAAAACCACCTGCGCCGAGCACAAAGTCGCGCGCAAAACAGCCATGTCGCGGGCGTTATAATGGGCACCATCTTCCTGCTTGTAGGAGCTGTCGTGTTCTTCATCGACCACGATCAAGCCAAGGTCTTGGAACGGCAAAAACAGTGCAGATCGCGCACCAACAACAAGCTGTGCCTGGCCCTTTGAGGTCATCGCCCAACAGCGCCGCCTCTCGGCCTGCGTCACACCCGAATGCCACTCGGCTGGGCGCGCACCAAACCGCGCCTCCACCCGTGTCAAGAACTCGGCTGTCAGCGCAATTTCAGGCAGCAGAACCAGTCCTTGGCGACCTTGTGCCAAGCATTCTGCGACCGCCTCCAGATACACTTCTGTCTTACCAGATCCGGTCACGCCCTTCAGCAATGTCGTGCCATAACGACCCTCGCGCGCGGCGTCACGCAGCACTGTTGCGGCATGTGCTTGGTCGTCGGCGAGAGGCTTTCCGGGCAGCTTGGGATCCAGCCTTGGGTAGGGTCCATCGCGCGGCGCTTCGACCTCAATCAGCGTGCCGTGGCCAACCAAACCCTTAACGACCCCGTGGCTGACGCCCGCCGCATGGGCCAGCTCAGACAGCCCCACAGCCGCCCCACCATAGTCTTCAACTGCATCGAGCACCCGCGCGCGCGCATCCGTTAACCTTACCGGCGGAGGTCCGCCAAGCACGTAGACCTTGCGCGCACCCGGCGGATCACCAAGCCCCGAGACGCGCGTTGCGAGCCGCAACATTGCCTCCAGCGGGGTCAAGGTGTAGGCAGCGGCGCGCTCGAGAAACCCGCGCATCTCGTCGCGCATGGGGGGCACATCCAGGCGTCGAAACGCGGCGCGTAGCTTGGCTGCGTCAAACGACCCTTCGCCCGGCCCCCAGACCACGCCGATGATCTTGCGGGGCCCAAGCGGCACTTCGACAAAGTCGCCGACCGAGCAGCCTGTTTCCGGCGCACGGTAATCCAAAATCCGGTCCAGCGGTTGCGTCGTCAGCACCCCAATGCGCGCGCCCGGTGCAAACTCGAGCCCCCCCATCACACCGCCCCTTTCGTGCGCGGCCCGCCTGCGGTAGTCAGGGGCCAAATCCAACCCAGCCAAGGGACCGCTGCCATGAAATTCTTTGTAGACACCGCCGAGATCGATGCGATTGCCGAGCTCAACGATTTGGGCATGGTCGATGGGGTCACCACGAACCCGTCGCTGATCATGAAATCGGGGCGTGACATCTTAGAGGTGACCAAAGAAATCTGCGCCCTCGTGGATGGTCCTGTGTCCGCCGAAGTGATTGCCACTGACGCAGATGAGATGATCGCCGAGGGCCGCAAGCTGGCCCAGATCGCCGAGAACATCGCCGTCAAAGTGCCGCTGACATGGGCCGGTTTGAAAGCCTGCAAAACCTTAACGGACGAAGGCCAAATGGTTAATGTGACTTTGTGCTTTTCGGCCAACCAAGCGCTGCTCGCCGCCAAGGCGGGTGCCACGTTTATCTCGCCCTTTATCGGGCGCTTGGATGACATCAACATCGACGGCATGGACCTGATCGCGGATATTCGGGAAATCTATGACAACTACTCGTTTGACACAGAAATCCTCGCGGCGTCCATCCGCACCGTTAACCACGTTACCGATGCGGCCAAGATCGGCGCGGACGTCATCACTGCCCCACCTGAGGTCATCAAGAAGCTGGCCAGCCATCCTCTGACGGATTCCGGGTTGGCCACATTCCTGAAAGATGCCGCCAAAGCAGGCATAAAGATCGTCTAAACGCTTAGGGGCGGTAAGGTTAACGCCGCCGCCCCACTCTGGCGAATTGGTGCCCACGCCACGATTTGGGCAAAATAACCCGCGCAATCTGCGGCCCCCCTCGCTATACTGCCAAAAAACACATGGAGAGCAGCCATGACCACCGAGGCAGCAGACACAAACGGCATCGCCGTGCGCGACAGAATCCTCGCCAAACCCGAGGTTGTCCTTGAAGACCCCGAGTTGATGAAGGCCCTGATCGCGGCCAATGACCGAACGCTGGGCGGCAATATCGTCGATCTGCGCGGCATTGCGATGGAACGGCTTGAGGCGCGCCTGAACCGTCTTGAGGACACCCATCGCAGCGTGATTGCGGCGGCCTATGAGAACCTGTCAGGCACCAACCAAATTCACCGCGCGATCCTTGAGATGATGGACCCGATGGAGTTTACGCCGTTCCTCAGAGGTCTCGGCGGTGAGGTCGCGGAAATCCTGCGCGTCGACCGTTTGCGCCTGATGCTTGAGACCGAGGATGATCAATCCGACCCGTCGCTTGAGCCTGTTGAAGGCGTGCTGCTGCCAGTCGAGCCGGGCTCGATTGACGCCTACATCACCGAGGCGCGCAACATGCCCGTGCGCAAGGTAACGCTGCGGCAAGTCAGTTCGGTGCGCGAAGATGTGTATGGCCCGAAATCGGATTACATCCGGTCCGAGGCGCTATTGAAGCTGGATTTCGGGTCAGGCCGCTTGCCGGGTTTGCTGGTGTTTGGGTCCGAGGATCCGCACCAGTTCCGCCCGAACCAAGGCACCGAGCTGTTAACCTTCTTTGCGAGCGTATTTGAACGCCAGATGCGACACTGGTTGAACTGATGTCGCTGATCTCGCCCGGCGTGGCGGACGCGCTGGAGAATTGGTTAACCAAAGCCCGCGCGCTCGATGCGAAGTCCGAGGCAACCATAAGTGCCTACCGTCAGGATGTCGCGGCCTTCCTTACATTTCTCGGCGATTATCAAGGCGGTAGGGCAGGTCGCAGCGCACTAGCAGATGTCGGACCAACCGAAATGCGGGCCTGGATGGCGCGCACCCGCGATGCAGGCGTGGGACCGAGATCGCTAGCGCGCGCCCTGTCAGCGGTCAAGACATTCTACCGCTGGCTGTCGCGCGAGGACGGGTTTGACGCAACCCCGGTGCTGTCGACCCGCGCGCCCAAATTTACCAAACCGCTACCGCGCCCGCTCGCCCCGGATGCGGCAAAAGCGGTGATCGAGGTTGTGGACACCCAAGCCCGCCAAGACTGGATTGCCGCGCGCGATGTGGCGATCATCACGCTGCTTTACGGGTGCGGTTTGCGGATATCCGAAGCCCTCGGCCTGCCCCGCAAAAGCGCGCCACTGCCGGAGGTTCTGCGCATTCGCGGCAAAGGCGATAAGGAGCGTTTGGTCCCGGTTCTGCCCGCCGCGCGCGCGGCCGTCGACAGGTATCTGAAGCTGTCGCCCTACCCCGACATGCCGGATCAGTTGCTGTTTCTCGGCGTGCGCGGTGGCCCCTTGAACCCGCGCATCGTGACCCGCGCGATGGAGTCTGCGCGCGCCCAACTTGGCCTGCCCGCCAGTGCGACCCCCCATGCGCTGCGCCATTCCTTCGCCACCCATTTGCTGAACGCGGGCGGTGACTTGCGGAGCATTCAGGAGCTGCTTGGCCACGCATCGCTATCATCCACCCAAGCCTATACGGCGGTGGATACGGCGCGCTTGATGGAGGTCTACCAAAGCGCGCATCCGAGGGCTTAAGGAGGCCCTGCAGCGAGGCTTAATACCCCTTACAAAAGGGTAAACCGCCTAGCACTGTTAGGAGTGTTAACCGATTGTGACCCCTTCCCCCTCCTTCAAGCGCAGCCGAACCTTGATCCCGCCCCCCATTTCCGACATGACGTTCGTATGACAACCGCCAGCCTGCGCGCCCTCTCCGTCCATTTCCTAACCGCAACGGGTGCCGTCTTCGCCATGTTGGCGATGCTGGAGGCCGTCAAGGAAGACTGGCCGATGATGTTCTTGTGGCTGGTCGTCGCCTTCGTGGTGGACGGCATCGACGGGCCGCTCGCGCGCAAATACGACGTGAAGACCAATGCTGCACAATTCGACGGCGTGCTGTTGGACCTGATCATCGACTACCTCACATATGTATTTATTCCCGCATTCGCGCTGTTCTCGTCGGGGCTTTTGCCCGGTTGGACCGGCTGGTGCGCGCTGCTGATCATCACCTTTGCCAGCGTGATCTACTTCGCCGACACCCGGATGAAGACGTCCGACAACTCGTTCCAAGGCTTTCCGGGCTGCTGGAATATGGTGGTGCTGGTGCTTTTCGCGCTGGAGCCGCCCGTCGCGCTTAGCCTTGCCATTGTCGCGGCGCTTGGCGTGGCGATGTTTCTGCCGTTCAAATTCATCCATCCGGTGCGCACCGAGCGCTGGCGCATGATCTCGCTGCCAATGGCATTGGCATGGACATTCTTTGCAGGCTGGGCGGCTTGGGTCGAATTCTACCCCGATAGCTGGGCGCATTGGGGCTTGGTTGTCACCAGCGTCTACCTGATGTTTGCGGGCGTCGCACAGCAACTGATCCCGGCGCGCAGCTAGACCCGCGTTATCACCACCCCTGCCACAATCAAGCCCGCTGCCAACACCTTGCCGCGATCCATCCGCTCGCCAAACACCAGCCAGCCGATCAAGACCGCGAACAAGATCGAGGTCTCGCGGATCGCAGCCACCAGTGCCAAGGGGGCCACGGTCATCGCCCAAACGGCAATGGCATAGGCACCGAAACTTGCCGCCGCGGCCACCAGCCCGAGGCCCCAAACCCTCGGCTTGGCGCGCATCACACCCACCCCGCGCAGCGCCACGATTGCTGGCACATAAGCCAGTGCCGACCCGATCATGAGCCAGCCGACAAAGGCCACCGGATCGCCCGCCACCCGCGCACCTAGGCCATCGACCAGCGTATAGCCCGCCGTCGCAAACGCCGCCCCAAAGGCAAAGGGCAGCATTTTGCGGCTTTCGCCGGACGAGAACACGCCGCGTGCCATGGTTAAGATCCCAAGGCCGAGAACGAGGCACCCGAACACCTCGGTCACCGTCATTGTGTCGATCCCGAGCAGGGCTGTGACCAGCAAAACCGCCATCGGGGCCGTGCCGCGCGACAGGGGATAGACCCGGCTGAGATCACCGCTGTCATAGGCGAACGACAAAAACATCTGGTAGCCCATATGAATCACAGCGGACGCGATGAGCCATGGCCAGACCTCGCCGCTGGGATAGACCCCGCGCCCCAAGGTCAGCGCCAGCCCAATCGCGGCGTGACCCACCGACAGGATGAACATACCGGTCTGCTTGTTCGCACCGGTCTTGATCGCAGCGTTCCAGCCTGCGTGCAGAAGGGCTGCGGCGAGCACCGCCAGCAACACGGTCAGGGTCATATCAAAAAGCCCCCCGCCCCTTCATGGCGCAGCAACGCAACTTTCGTCTCGACCCCGCCTTTGCCGGAAAAACCGGTTAATCCTTTCGCGCCCATGACGCGGTGGCAAGGGATGATGATCGGGATCGGGTTTGCCCCGCAAAGCTGGCCTACGGACTGGGCGGACAGCCCCGTGGCCTTGGCGATGTCGCCATAGGTGACGGTCTCGCCGTAGGGGATTGCGCTGATCTGGGCGAGCACGGCGTGCAGCGCGGCGGAGCCTTGGGGCGCGAGGGGGACTGTGAATGCGGTTAACTTGCCTGCATCGAACGCGGCGAGTTGGGCGAGGGCCTCGCGCAGCAAAGGCGTGTCGTCAGGCTCAGCAGTCGCGCACCATTCGAGCGCGGTGATTGCGCCGTCTTCTGCCACCGCTGTGAACGGGCCGAACTGGGTCTCTAACGAGGCGCGGGTTTGGGTCATCCCGCGCAACGCTTTACTGCGGTCGGCCCGGCGTTGCCGCCGAGCCTTGTTGTAAGTCGATCAGGCAAGCGCCCCATCACACCGCTCGCACACACCTGCATGCGCATGGGTGCCCACATCCGGCAGGATCTTCCAGCAGCGCTGACATTTCTCGCCTTGGGCCTTGGCAAAGACCACCGCGATTCCCGGTGCATCGTCCAAGGTGAACGCGTCGTCCGGTGCTGCATCCGTCGACACGACAATCCCGGACGTGATGCAGAGGTCTTCAAATCCGACCGTCTCCAACACACTTGCCGAGGTCGCATCCACATAGACGGTCGGGGCCGCCTCTAGCGACGCACCGATCACCTTCTCGGTCCGCTGCACTTCGAGCGCGCCCGTCACAACCCGGCGCACCTTCCGGATGGTCGCCCATTTCGCCGCCAACGCGTCGTCTTTCCAAGCGCTCGGCGTCTCGGGAATATCCGTCAGGTGGATCGAACTTTCGTCGCCCGGAAAGCGCTCCAGCCAGACCTCTTCCATGGTGAACACCAGCACCGGGGCCAGCCATGTGGTCAGGCGGTGGAACAGGATATCCAGCACAGTGCGGGCAGCCCGGCGGCGCGCGGTGTTGCCGTCACAGTAGAGCGCGTCTTTGCGAATGTCGAAGTAGAAGGCCGACAGATCGACCGTCGCAAAGGTAAAGACCGCTTGGAACACGCCCTGAAAATCATAGGCGGCGTAGCCCTTGCGCACGGTCTCATCAAGCTCGGCAAGACGGTGCAGAACCCAGCGTTCCAGCTCGGGCATATCGGCAGGCTCCACCCGGTCGGCGTCCGAGAAATCCGCCAGCGAGCCCAGTAAAAACCGCATGGTATTGCGCAAACGGCGGTAGCCATCGGCGGTTCCTTTCAGGATCTGATCGCCGATCCGTTGGTCGTTGGTATAGTCGGCTTGGGCCACCCAAAGCCGCAAGATATCCGCGCCATATTGCTTAACGATAGTCTCGGGAACGATGGTATTACCGATAGATTTGGACATCTTCATGCCCTTCTCGTCGAGCGTGAATCCGTGCGTCAGCACACCCCGATACGGCGCGCGGCCCATGGTGCCGCAAGCTTGCAGCATGGACGAATGGAACCACCCGCGATGCTGGTCGGTGCCCTCAAGATACAGATCCGCAATGCCGTCCTCGGACCCGTCTTCGCGGTCGCGCAACACGAACGCATGGGTGGAGCCGCTATCGAACCACACATCGAGAATGTCGAAGACTTGCGTGTAGGTTTCGGGGTCATGCAGCCCTTCCAAGAACCGCGCCTTCGCACCCTCGGCATACCATGCATCTGCGCCCTCAGCCTCGAACGCCTCAATGATCCGCGCGTTCACAGCCTCGTCGCGCAGCAGATAATCCGCATCGTCAGGCTTGGCCCCAACCTTGGTAAAGCAGGTCAGCGGCACACCCCATGCGCGTTGGCGCGACAGCACCCAATCGGGGCGCGCCTCGATCATCGAATAGAGACGGTTGCGCCCAGATTGCGGCGTCCATGTCACCAACTGGTCGATGCTGGTCAGCGCCCGCTGGCGGATGGTTTCGCCGTAGGTGTCGTTGCCGTCGCCCACGGCCTTGTCGATGGCCGCAAACCATTGCGGGCGGTTCAGGCGGATCACGGGCGCTTTGGAGCGCCATGAGTGCGCGTCCGACAAGGTGATCCGGCGACGTGCGAGCAAGCCGCCAACCTCGATCAGTTTGGCGATCACCACGTCATTGGCCTTGCCCGGTTTGCCGTTCGGACGGATCACCTGCTCGCCTGCGAAAAACGGCAGGCCCTCGCGGAACGAGCTGTCGTCGAGGATGTTGAACGTCATCGGCAGGCTGTGTTTGACGCCGATGGCATAGTCGTCGTCGCCGTGGCTGGGGGCGGTGTGGACAAAGCCGGTGCCTGCGTCCGCCGTGACATGCTCGCCGGGCAGCATGGGGACGTCGAAGTCCCATCTGTTTTCATCGGGTTCGCTTTTTGGCACTGCCCCGCGCAGGGGGTGCGCAAGGGTTAAGGCTTCCAACTCGTCAGCGGACACGTCGCGCAGACGGCGATACATCGTGTCGTCGAGCCGGGCTGCTGAAAGCGCTTCCTCGGCAAGGGCATCAGCCATCAGGTAGCGGTCGCCAACACTTGCCCAACACTCGTCCGGGGTGCTCGTGACTTCATAGAGGCCATACGAGATTTCTGGCCCGAAACACACCGCGCGGTTTTGCGGGATGGTCCAAGGGGTGGTGGTCCAGATGATCACGCTGGACTTGGCCAGCGACATGCATTCCTTCAGATACTCGAAAGTGTCTCTTTGTGCCGCCTCATTATCCTTGCCTTGCGCGAGTTTCTTGAACAATTCATCAGGCAAGGTAGGCAAATAAGTCCACGGATCTTCACTCGCCAATCCAACATCGGCATTTACTATTGGAAACGGCACCCAGATCGCCTCGGACTTGCGGTCGTGATACTCGACCTCCGCCTCGGCCAGCGCTGTCTTCTCTACCGGCGACCACATCACGGGCTTGGAGCCTTGATAAAGCACACCCGACATAAGGAACTTCTGGAACTCTTCCGCGATCACGCGCTCGGCGTGGAAATCCATCGTCAGATACGGCTCGTCCCAGTTGCCGGTCACACCAAGGCGTTTGAACTCGTCGCGTTGGATGTCGATCCAACCGGCGGCAAATTCGCGGCATTCGCGGCGAAACTCGTTGATCGGCACGGCGTCTTTATCGCGGCCTTTTTGGCGGTATTTCTCCTCGATCTTCCACTCGATGGGCAGACCGTGGCAATCCCAGCCGGGGATATAGCGCGCGTCATGGCCCATCATTTGCTGCGAACGCACCACCATGTCTTTCAGGATCTTGTTCAGCGCGTGGCCGATATGCAGGTTGCCGTTGGCATAGGGAGGGCCGTCATGCAGCGTGAAGGATTTGCGGCCCGCACCTGACTTGGCCTTCTCGCGCAGGCGGTGATAGATACCGATCTCGGCCCAGCGCGCCAGCCATTCCGGTTCGCGTTTGGGCAGGCCCGCGCGCATCGGAAAGTCGGTCTTCGGCAGGTTCAGGGTAGATTTATAGTCGGTTGTTTCAGGCGTATCGGCGCACATCGGGGGCGTCCTTTGGCAATCGGATAGGGTCATGGGATTTGGGGGCGGCGCGAGGGATCAAACGCCTGTGTCCGGCGGCTCGGGAGATCAGAGCGCCGGGCATATAATTCGGATAATGATCGCGTTTATGTGCGTCATGGGGCGCGTTATAGGTCGCAGGACAACGCTCTACAAGTCGGGGATATCAGTGCGCCTGCGACGGGCTGTCCCTTGTGGCCTAAGGCCAACGGAATATCTATTTAGTTAAGAGGATCTAATGAGACCGAAACCGCACCCATCCCATTCTTGGCGCGCTGATCCAGCAGTGCCCGCGTTTGACGAGACCCGCATCTTGCTTGTCATGGACGGGGAATGCGCGCTGTGCTCGGGCGCGGCGCGGCGGATTGCGCGCTGGGATGGCAACGACCAGATGCGGATCGCGACGGTCGCCTCGCCGCTGGGCGCGTCCTTGCTGGCGCATTTCGACATGAACCCAGACGATCCAACCAGTTGGTTAATGATCGAAGATGGCGTCGCGCGCGGATCGCTCGATGGCATGGTGGCGCTGTTCCCAAAGCTTCGCTGGTGGCTGATGCCGATGGTGATTGTGCGCGTCTTGCCGTGGCGCGTGCAGGACTGGATTTACGCCCGTATCGCGCGCAATCGGTATTGGATCGGCGGCAAGGGCGACCTCTGCGCCATGCCCGATCCGGCGTTGCGCGCACGTTTGGTGGGCTGAAGATGCTTGGGGCTACGATGGGCGACGGGTTTGCCGCGTTACCTGTTGCCGTGCGGCGCGTTCATGCCGGGGATGTGGAGTTGCTTGGCGAGATTGAGGTCGCAACCAGCCCGCATGCGTTTTGGCGCGGGATTGCGCGTCTTGCCGGACTACCGCAGGCGACGAACGGGGCGGTGACGTTCCGGTTCAAGACGGAAGCTGGACCTGATCGTGGCAGATGGCATCGCCATATCGGGACGATGTGTATGACAAGCGACTTCTGGGCACGCGACGGTTTGCTGTTCGAGCATATGGGGCCGCTGACCGTTGCCTCGCGCTGTGTTGGAAGGCGGCAAGCTGCGGCTTGAACCGCACAAGATATGGGCCTTGGGCATTCCCCTGCCACGCCTGTTCTGGCCGGGCATGAAGACTTTGGAATGGGCCGATGGCGACATCTACCGCTTCAACGTGCGCCTGACGGCTCCGATCTTCGGCGCAGTTTTGGCGCATTATCGCGGGTGGCTGGACACCGCCTAGGCGTTCACATGCTCCGACGCCTTTGAGACCACGATAAAGGTTAACATCTCGCCCGCTTTGATGCTGCGCGCGATCCACGTCTAGGTCATTGCGGCGACATGGCCGGGCCTAACTGTGGGTCGCAATGTAGTCTTTGGTGGCCTCAAGCAGATCATCGGCGTCATCATCGACAATCCCAAACTCGGCCAGATGGCTGACGGTGCTTTCGAGATACTGCAAACTGGTGCCAAGAAATCCTGTGCCGTGAGCCACGCATTCGATCTGGCTGGCGCGGCTGATCTCGCCGTCGATCAGGTCGCTGTCGTGATCGGCGATGAAGGTCAGCGCGGTGGCCTCTTCCCCGTCAATCTCCACCCGGATGTGGCGCGCGTGATAGCCGGGGCCGATCATTTCGCGGCGAAACAGGATTTCGGTCTCGGCGTCCACCATGTCGGCCTTGATCCGGAAAGCGAGGCCATCGCAGCCATCGCCATCATCGAGGGCCGCCATTAGCCCAGGTGCCTCTTCCGTTCCGCGCCCACCGTAGCGGTCCACAAGGATGAAGCGGCGGGCGTGTTCGGGGGCAAACGCCATGCGCACTTCGGCGAAATCGAGCGCCGGATCCCAGATCAGCGAGCCATAGGCGAAGACCCACAAATCGCCTTCGTGATCTTCCAAGGCGTCGGCGCGCAAGGCCTCGCGGTCCTCGTCATCATAGGCCGGGAACGGCGGCAGGCCCTCGGCGTCGAGAATGGCGGCAACTTTCTCGCTGGAGAAGTCGCGGAACGACGAGTGCGCAAACGGTGTGATCTTATCACGCAAGCCCGGAAGGTGGTGAAAGGGGTCTTGGGTCATTGGATTTCCAGTGGGGTGTGGGCGCGGCGCGTCATTCGTCGGTGTTCTGTAGGATTTCGGCAAGCGCGTTCTGAAACGGGGCCAGCTGCCATTTGGCGAAGGTGTCGAGGTCTTCGGCCTTGGCGTCGAGGTCAGATTTGACACGGGCGAGCCACGCGCGTTCTGGTTCGAGTTCTGGGCGGAGGGGTTGGAGTCTCTGTTTTAGAAGTGAAGAGACTTTCCGCAGGCCAAAAGGAGAGGCGCAAAAGATCTCCGTTACCATTTCTGAAGTCGCAATTTCGGCTAACACAGGAACACTGGCAAAACGTGCAGCCTGTCTACCATTAAGTAGGAGGTCTAGCATCGCTTCATCAGGATTTTTGCAAAGGCGTTTCGCCAAACCATGCGCTTCACGAGCCAAAATTCGGTGTGCAGCCTTCGCACGCGCCTTGGCAAATTCATGCCAAATCCTTCGGAAGTCGGCGGCACGCGCGCTCTCGCCTACAGGGTATCCTAACCCATCATAGCTTTCGAATGGCTCGGCCCACCCTTGCAAATCAAGCCGCGTATCAGCGTTGTCGAAAACTAGATCGCCATCAAGCATTTTGCCAAAGTAGGCTTTCGCCAGCTTTACAATTGCATCTACATTACGTGTTTCGATGCCCGCCTCTCGCAATGAAAGGAAGGTTGAGAAAATATGTAAGGCCTCGAAAGGGTTTCTGAACTTCCCTTCGGAAAGGTCGCCCACTACATCTTTGTAGCAGACTTCTACGTCATTCTTGGACCGCCACCGCGCCGACCATAGTGACCGCCAAGGCAGTTCTGTGTCCGCTTCACGAAATAGAGGCGTTCGTTTTATTGCTTCTTGAACAGAAGTTGGCAAAACAGCGCCTTCAATGATCGTTCGCAGGGCAAGATCCGTTGGAAAGTCAGATCCGGCTCTGCCATAGCCTAGACTCTGGACAGAGTATTTTTGGCTCAGATCCTGCAATTTCTTTTGTAGCGGATCATCTCGCTTAGTCGAGAAAGCGTCCCGCGCCCTCATCACTGCCCCATCAATCGTTCCGGCCTTATACTCCAGACAAAAAATCAGGTAGTGGCGCAGCAGGACGGCCATCCCCTCAGCATTCCCCCTTTGCCGCTCGGACGCCGCCTGAAACAGGCGGTCGAACTCCCACAGCGCTTGGCCCAAGCTGCGCAGATTGTCGAACCCAGCAGTCGCAAAAACGTCCCTGATCTGTTCTTGCTGGGCCTGAAGGAACGCTCGGCCTGTCTCAGAGACGGTCTTGATCAAACTCGGGAAAGCGGCGTCGAAGTCAGGCTCGATAGGCAGGGTGATCCCAACGGTCTTTTCCTTGACCTCGCGGGCGTCCCCATCCTCGAACAGCTTTGCCTCGTTGGTCAGTAGGATGACGTGTTTGCCGTCACGCTCGACAAACCCGTTCAGCGCGCCGAGTAGATCAGGGGGATTGAGGCCGGACCGTTCCAAATCGTCGAAGATCAGGGTTTTGGGCAAGCGCGTTCTGGCTAAGTCTTCAAGCCGCACGGTCAGATTGACGCCCGTCAACTTCTTCAAGACGTCAGCAGCGCCATTCCCAAACCGCTCTAACACTTCGCCATCTGCGCCATTAAACAACTCAAGCGCGATGGCGCGCTCGATCCCTTTGCGATCCCCCACCCCGAACAGGCTGACCAGCAAGTGATTGCGCGGTTCCTCCGCTTCAAAGTAGTCGCGAATGAAATACGTTTTCCCGGCTCCCCAAGGTGCCGACAGCATCACCGCAAACCCAGCGGGCGACTTAAGGTAATCGGTAAGATACGCGCGGGTTGCGGCGTTGATCGCGCTCATCCGGTCTTGCCAAAAAGCCCGGTCAGCGCGCGGGACACGAGCTTGGACACTGAGGGCCGTGTTTGTTTGGTGAACGGCAGCGGACGGCACACTTCCATCGCGGCCACGCCGACGCGCGCGGTGAGTGCGCCGTTGACCACGCCTTCGCCGAAGCGGCGGCTGACCTTGGATAATAGCCCCCCGCCTGCGACCGATCCGATCAGATCATCGCCCACTGCGACGGCCCCTGTGGCGACCAGATGGGTCAGCACTGTGCGGGTTAAGCGCCAGCTGCCCAGCGTGCCTGCGCGCCCCCCGTAGACCTCGGCGATGCGGCGGATCATGCGCAGATTGGAAGTCAGGGCGGCGACCACATCGGCCAGCGCGAGCGGCACAAGCGCTGTCACCATGGCGACCTGACGCGCGGCGGCGGCGACTTCTTCCTTGGCGCGCGCGTCCAGCGGCGCGAGCAGAGTTTGTTCGGTCAGCGCAAAGACCGTGTCGGCATCAAACGCCTCGGTGCTTTGGGTTTTCAGGCGCGCGCGGGCCTCGGCCAAAGCGGGGCGATTGGCATAAAGCGCGCTTAGATCCTCCGCCAGTTGGCGCGCGGCCTTGAGGTCTTGATCGCCCATCGCGGCCTCCGCGCGGGTCTTGAGTTTGTCGAGCCGCGTCAGCCGCGCGTAGCCCGTCCATTCCTTGAGGGCGAGGCCGAGTGCGGCGAAGATCAGCAGGCCAAACAGCGTCGTCGCGGTCCAGCCGAGGATCGGATTGGCCGCAAGCAGTCCCGTCACGAAATTCCATGCGGTGATGGACAGCGTGAAGGTCACGAGGGCTACAAGCGCGCTCCAGAACAGTTTTGCCAGTCTATTCGGGCGCTTGGCTGACAACCGCGCGAGGGTTTGCATCGCCTCGCCTTGCGGCGCGCTTCCGGGGTCTTCGACGGGCGGCGCAGTCGCGGGCGTCAGGGGCGCGCGGTCGTCAAGTTCGATCAGGACGGGTTTGCGGGTCATCTTAATCTGTCGCCTATAAGGAATTCCACCGCGCGGTCGAGGCGGATATGGGGCGGACCGTCTCCGGCGCGCAGGGATAGTTTCGCGGGCGCAAAGCTCATTGCCTGCCAATCGCCGTCAAGCCATGCGGGATCGCCAGCCTGTGCGGGTGACAGCAGAACCGACGGATCAGCGGGCAAATCGCCGGGGTGGAAGGCGGCTTCCTTGCCGGTGTCCAGCAGCGTGCCGCGCACCATTTGCAGGGCTTTGCCTTGATGGGTGCGCTCTTCTTCGACCGTTGCCCGCAGGGCCGCAATGGACATGGCCGCGGTCTGTGCGCCTGCGAAATCAGCGCGGCGACGGGCGTCGGTGACCAGCGCCTCCATGATCGCGGTCAACTGGCTGTGTTGGCTGTGGTGGATATGGTCGGCCTTGGTGGCGGCAAACAGGATTTTGTCCACGCGGCGGCCCAGAAGCGCTGACAGAAACGAGTTCTTGCCGGGGCGGAACGCGCCCAGCAGATCGCGCATGGTTTGGCGCAGATCGGCCAATGCGCGCGGGCCGTTGTGGATCGCGCCGAGTGCATCAACGAGCACGATCTGGCGGTCGATGCGTGAAAAGTGGTCTCGGAAGAAAGGCTTTACGATGAGGGACTTATAGGCCTCATACCGCCGCTCAAATTCACGGTAGAGGCTGCCGCGTTTGGGCGCGTCCAAGGGCGGCAAAGGCGCAAAGGTCAGCGCAGGCGAACCCTTTAGCTCGCCCGGCAGCAAGAACCGTCCGGGCGAGCAATCCGAAAACCCCGCCTTGCGCGCGATGTGCAGCGTGTCGGTGAAAGCGTGAGCGAGGGCTTCGGCTTGGGGCTCGTCCAGTTTGGTGTCAGCCGCCACTTCGCCCGCCATGGTCAGAAAAGCGCTCGTGTCGGGGCGGACCTCCATCTTGGTTAGCGTGTCTTCGGACCACTGGGCGTAGGTTTTATCCATCAAACCGAGGTCCAAAAGCCACTCGCCGGGGTAGTCCACGATATCCAGATGGACGGTGCGCGGACCCGACACAGCCCCCAGCAAGCCTTGGGGTTGGACGCGCAGCGACAAACGCAACTCGGACACCGTTGCTGTGGCAACGGGCCAACGCGGATTGGCCCCGGTAAGGGCTTCCAAATTCGCCTCGAACGGAAAACGCGGGATGGTATCGTCGGGTTGCGGGCGCAAATAAGCCGCTGAAATCGCACCGGAACTTACGGCAGAAAGACCGGGCATGCGGCCACGGTCCAGCAGGTTGGCCACCAGCGAGGTGATGAACACCGTCTTGCCCGAGCGCGCCAATCCAGTCACGCCAAGGCGGATCACGGGCTCGAAAAACGCCTCGCTGACCGCGCCTGTGACGCTGTCGACGCCGCGCGCAATTCCGTCTGTAACCGTTGTGAGAACCACGTCTGCCCTTTCTCGTGCTTGGTCAGACAGATAGGCAGCGTGGCCCCCGGTGTATAGAGTGGCGGGGAAGGATTGTGCCGCCTTCCCCGCCGCGTTAGGTGCTTTGCCATGCCCAGATACGCGCTGAAAATCGAATATGATGGCACGCCCTTCGCCGGGTGGCAGCGCCAGCATGACGTGCCATCGGTGCAAGAAGCGCTGGAGCGTGCGCTGGCAAAGCTGGAAGCCGATGTGCCGCCGCTTGTCGCCGCCGGACGCACCGATAAAGGGGTGCATGCGACGGGTCAGGTGGCGCATGTGGATCTTGCGAAAGACTGGGAACCGTTTCGGTTAACCAACGCGTTGAATTATCATCTAAAGCCGCATCCTGTTGCAATTGTTGCATGTTCTCGCGTAGCAGATGACTTTCACGCGCGGTTTCATGCGCTCGAGCGGCGGTATCTGTTTCGGCTGGTTTCACGGCGTGCAGAGGTGGTGCTTGAGCGTGATATCGTGTGGCGGGTGAGCCAGGATCTGGATCTTGCGGCGATGCGCGCAGGGGCCGCCTACCTGATCGGGCAGCATGATTTCACGACGTTCCGCGCGACCCATTGTCAGGCTAAATCCCCGGTTAAGACCTTGGATAGACTTGAGATTACGGCAAAGCCAATCAACTACGGCATCGAATATCAGTTCGAGGTGGAAGCGCGGTCTTTCCTGCATAATCAGGTGCGCAGTTTCGTCGGCACGCTAGAGCGCGTTGGCGCGGGCACGTGGTCGCCGGAAGATGTGAAGGACGCGTTGGAAGCGCGTGATCGCGCCGCCTGTGGGCCGGTGAGCCCTGCATTGGGGTTGGCTTTGGCGCATGTGCGGTATGCGTCGGATCCGTTCATTTAGGGCAAAAACAGCGTATGTATTACGTCGGTAACGCGTCGGTATAACGTCGGTGCGGGCGTTCGCTGGATCGGGCATATGCGCAACGCTTTGCGTCGCGGCCTCCGGCGGGGATATTCGCGGAACAATGAAGGGGCGAGCGTTTGGGCCCGCCCCCGTTTGTTTAGGCCTAGCTCTCGCGGCGCTCGGCCCATCCGGCGAAGACTTTCTCAAGCGCGACCACAACGTAGAACAACACAATCCCGAGGAACGCGAGTGCGATGAGCACCGCGAACATCAACGGATAGTCGGCGCTGATTTTGCCACTGTCGAACAATGCGCCGAGGCCGCGCCCGTGGGGGCTTACGATCTCCATTAGGTTTGTGCCGATAAACGCCAAAGTGACCGAGACTTTGAGGGCCCCGAAGAACTCGGGCAGGGTCTTGGGCAGCGCGATTTTCCAGAAGATAGTGAGTTTGGATGCGCCAAGCGAGCGCAGGATGTCGCGGTATTCAGGCTCTAGCGTGCTCAGGCCAATCGAGACGGACACGGCGATGGGGAAGAACGAAATCATGAAGGCGAGCATCACGGTGTTGAAGTCGTGCTGGCCCACAAACATCAGCGCCATGATCGGCACGACGGTTGCTTTGGGCACCGCGTTAAAGCCCACAAGCAGCGGGTAGAGCGCGTCGCGCATCTTGCGCGAAAAGCCCATAACCATGCCAAGGCCCGTGCCAAAAATAATCGCAAGGCCGAGGCCTGCGACCGTGCGCCAGAGGGTTTCCCATGAGGCGACAAGGAACAACTCGCGGAATTTCCAGAATGCGGGCCACAGATCAGACGGCGAGGCCATTTTGTAGTTGGGCCAGCCGTTTGCCCAGACGAGCAGTTCCCACAGTAGCAGGAAGACGACGATCGCGCTGGCCGGGATCAGGAATTTGTTGAGGGTGCGCATGTTCATTAGGCTGCCTCGCCAGTGTTGTCATTTGGCACCCGACCTTGGGCAATCTCAATCTGGTGGCGCAAGGTGGCCAGCATATCGGTGGCTTTCTGGGTATAGAGGTCGTCCAGCTTGCGCTCGCCCTCAAACGTGACTTTCAGTTTGTATTGCGCGGTGGCAGGGCGGCCTGACAGCACGACGACTTCATCGGCCAGGAAGATCGATTCGCGCAGATCGTGGGTGATCAGCAGCGAGGTGAACGGCTCTTCGGCGCGCAGATTATGCATGGTCTGCCACAGGTCTTCGCGGGTGAACGCATCAAGCGCGCCGAACGGTTCGTCCAGGATCAGCACCTCGGGCTTATGGACGATGGCGCGACACAGCGAGGCGCGTTGGCGCATGCCGCCGGACAATTCGGACGGGCGTTTGTCCTCGAACCCCGTCAGGCCGACGAGATCCAGCAAGAACATCGCACGTTCTTTTTGTTGAGACTTGGTCAGCTTGGTGGGCACGATTTCCAGCGGCAACAGGACGTTGTCCATGATCGTGCGCCATTCCAGCAAAACCGGGTTCTGGAAGGCCATGCCAACAGTGTTCTTGGGCCCCTTCACCCGGTCGCCGTGCAGATAAACCTCGCCCTCATCGGGGCGCATAAGACCTGCGATCAATCGCGTCAGGGTGGATTTCCCACAGCCGGAGGGGCCAACAACGGCGCAGAACTCACCTTCGGGAATGTCGATGTTGAGATCCCTGAGAACCGGCAAAGGTCCGGCATCGGTCTGGTAGGCATGGGTCACGCTTTTGAGCGCAATCTGAGGCATGTCGGTCATGGGTGTCTCCGTCGTGTGCGCACAAAAAGGGCGGGGTCCGAGTTTTCACCCATGGCCCCGCCCCTTCCGGGTTTTGATTACTTCAACATCAGGCTGCCATCGGTGGGCAGGTAGGCGTCGGTGAAGTAAAGCTCGGGCGTTGGCGCTGCGTTGAACGTCATGGTCGTTTGCAACTGCGCGATGGCCTTGGCGAAGCGGTCCGCATCGATGTTGCCCATGCCGTTCGCCATTGTGTAATCGGTGACCACATTGGCATCGATCGACAATTGCAGGCGGCGCTGCTCAAGTGCGGCATCGGCGGCTGGATTGCGCGCGAGAACTGCGGCTGCACCAGCGGCTGGATCGGCGATCACGTCTTTCCAACCCATTGCGACGGCGCGCAAAAAGCCGGTGACGATCTCAGGGTTCGCCTCGGCGAAGTCAGTGTTGACGAGGATCGCGTTGCCGTAAAGGGCGACACCGTGATCGGCCATTAGAATGGTCGAGATGTCGTCTTCTGGCACGCCCAGACGCACAAGATTCAGGAAAGAGCTGAACGAGAAGCCGGTGATCGCGTCAACTTGGCCTTCGGCCAGCATCGGTTCGCGCGTTGGGAAGCCAACGGGTTCAACGGTGATCGCGCTCATGTCCAGACCGTTGGCCTCGGCGAATGCCGGGAACTGCGCCCATGCGCCATCGGGCGGCGGTGCGCCAAGGATCTTGCCTTCAAGGTCTTTGGGTGTGGATACGCCTTGGCTAATCCGACCGATGACCGCAAAGGGCGGCTTGTCGTAGATCATCATCACAGCGGTGACGGGCGCGCCGGGGTTCGCGTCAAGGAAGGTGATCAGCGAGTTGATGTCGCCGAAGCCCAGCGGGAACGCACCGGTGGCGATTTTCGGGATGGTCGACAGCGAGCCATTGCCAGCCTCGATCGTGACATCAAGGCCTTCATTGGCAAAGTGGCCATTGTCGACGGCTGCGAAATAGGCCGCAGATGGGCCTTCAAATTTCCAGTCCAGCGCGAACGGGATAGAGGTTTGGGCAGACGCTGCACCGGCCATGAGGGCGGCGGCAGCAAAGACCTGAGTAAAACGTGCAAACACGGAAGCATCTCCTTCGGTATGTCGAGCGCACCCCGCAGATGGAGTGCCGCGCCCGTCAGCGTTGGCGCGATGCCGGGGCATCGTCAATTGAGCGGCCCAAATCATGGGCCTGCGACAATAGGGATGCACATTTCCTAAGCATGAAGCAAATGTTTTAGGCACAGCTAGGATCTAAGGGAAAGTTTCCCGCTAGCTGGTGGCGTCCGGAAGCGGATCGCTGTGGACGATGACCGTGGTGCCGAGGGGGACGCGCTCATACAGATCCTCCACATGGGCGTTGATCAGCCGGATGCAGCCGTTGGATACCGAGGTGCCGATGGTGTGCGGCGCGTGGGTGCCGTGGATGCGGTACATCGTATCTCGGCTGCCTTGAAACAGGTAAAGCGCGCGCGCGCCCAGTGGATTGCCCGGACCACCCGCCATGCCACCTGCGTGGCGCAGGTAGAGGTCGGGACGGCGGCGGATCATGTTGCGTGTCGGCGTCCAGCTTGGCCATTCGGCTTTGCGGCGGATGACGGTGTTACTGCGCAACTGGCGACCAAGCTCGCCCACGCCGATGGCGTAGCGGATGGCGGTGCCCGGCTCTTCTGGGTCGATCCAGTACAGGAAGTGGAAATTGGTATAGACGTGGATCGTGCCCGGCTTGAAACCTTCGGTGATGCGCACGCGGGTGGGCAGGAATTCGCGCGGGATAACATAGGGCGCGGGGCTGTCTGCTTGTGCTGCGGTCGAGCTGAACAGGCTTGCAACGCCAAGCGCGCCTGCGCTGGCCAGAAGGCTGCGGCGCGTGAATACAGGGCCTAGAACTTCGGTTTCAATCTTCACGTCATGATCCTCCTTCGACATCGGCAGCCAAATTTCGAGGCGGGCAGACCCACCATGTTTGATTTTGGCAGGGTAGACGCCCTTGATCTTGATGAATCACAACATTGCGTGAGGTGCAGTGGATTTTTGGCTCTTGGGGCGAATCAGCCTCAGAATGTGGCTTGGGGGACTCGATTTGGGGCTTTTGACGCTGGAAACCGAGGACAGCGCGGCGGATCACGCCCAAATCCTGAGTGCATCAATCGGCAAATCAATCCGATCAAAGAATTCAGATAGAGATGTGCTGTGGTGCGGGTCAGCTCGGCATTAAGGTTAAGGTTTGATCCGATACCCTGTTTTGAAGATCCACCAAATAACGCCCAAGCAAAGCGCGAGGAAGAAGGTAATCATTGCAAGACTGAAGCCCAAGGCGACATCTGCGGTGCCATAAAAGCTCCAGCGGAACCCGGAAATAAGGTAAACGACCGGATTGAACAGGGTTACCGTTTGCCAGGCTGGGGGCAGCATCGTGATGGAATAGAACGACCCACCCAAGAAAACGAGTGGCGTGACGATCAAGAGCGGAACAAATTGTAATTGCTCAAAATTATCCGCCCAGATGCCGAGAATGAAGCCCAAAAGTGCGAAGCTAACGCAGGTCAGAACAAGGAAGGCGAGCATAGCGAACGGATGTAGAATCTGGACATCGACGAAGATCGCGGCGGTGGCGAGGATGATCAAACCGATGGCGAGGGCCTTGGTTGCCGCTGCCCCGACATAGCCGATAACGATCTCGATGAAGCTGATCGGCGAGGAAAGAAGTTCGTAAATTGTGCCGATAAATTTGGGGAAATATATCCCGAATGACGCGTTTGAAACGGCTTGGGTCATGACGCTGAGCATAATCAGACCGGGCACAATAAACGCCCCGTAGCTGACACCTTCGACGGACTCGATGCGGCTGCCGATCGCTGAGCCGAACACGACGAAATAGAGCGAGGTTGAGATTACAGGCGAGACAATGCTTTGCATCAACGTGCGGAAAGTGCGCGCCATTTCATAGACATAGATCGCGCGAACAGCTTGCCAGTTCATGCTGCTGTCTCCTTAACCAAATCGACGAAAATGTCCTCAAGGCTGCTTTGGCGGGTCTGCACATCAACGAGGTTAAGGCCCACTTTTTGCAAGTCGCTAAGCAATGCGGCCAGCGGTGGGGCGTCTTGGGCGTCGTAGGTATAGGTTAACCGGGTGCCGATAACCTTAACGCCGTAGGCGGCGACGGCGTCTGGTAAGGTTAACGGGGCGGTATCGAGGGTGATGTGAAGCTCCTTCTGTCCCATCTGGGCCATGAGCTTGTCCTTATCTTCGATCAGCAAAATCCGGCCCTTATTGATGACGGCCACGCGGTCGGCCATCGCCTCGGCCTCCTCGATATAGTGGGTGGTCAGCACGATGGTCGTGCCAGCCTTTTGCAACTTGCGCACGACGTCCCACATGTCCTTGCGCAGCTCCACATCGACCCCCGCGCTCGGCTCGTCGAGGAACAGGACTTGCGGGTCATGGGACAGAGCCTTGGCGATCAGAACGCGGCGCTTCATGCCGCCTGATAGCGCGCGCACGGGTTGATCGCGTTTGTCCCAAAGCGACAATTGGCGCAGCACTTCTTCGATGCGCGCATCATCTCGCGGCTTGCCAAACAGACCACGCGAGAACCGCACAGTGTTGATGACCGTCTCGAACGGTTCCAGCGCGATTTCTTGAGGCACAAGTCCGATCATTTGGCGGGCTGCACGGTAGCCGGTGATGATGTCATGACCGCCAACGGTGGCGCTGCCGGAGGTCGGAGTTACAAGACCGCACAGGACCGAAATAAGTGTGGTTTTACCCGCACCATTGGGCCCGAGAAGAGCAAGGATTTCGCCTTGCTGAATATCGAGCGATACGGCGTCGAGCGCGGTGTGGCCGCCCTCATAGGTCTTGGAAAGTTGGTTAACGGACAGAATAGAGGGCATTGAGCGTTCCTTAACGGTTAACGCTTGCCTAATCCCGTTTGCGCTAAAGGTGAAGGTGCGCGAACGCACATTCAGAACCCATAGAAGCGCGCGGGTGTGTCGGTGAAGATTGCCCGGCGGTGGGCCTCGGAGGTCACGACGTCGAGGAAGGTGTTAAGCAGGACGCCTGCATCGGGTTGGGCGGCATCTGCGAGCATCAGATGTGGCCAGTCTGACCCCCACAAGCAGGCGTCTGGATTGGCGGCAACGAGGGCTTCAATGAAGGGTGCGGCTTGGGTGTAGGGCGCAGGGCACAGGCGGTAGAGGCCGGAGAGTTTGACCGCGATGTGGCCCTCACCAAGCAAGCGCCGCATGGCCTGAAACCCTTGGTCGTTCGTGGTTAACGCAAGATCGGGCCAGCCGATATGATCAAGGACCACCGGGACCGGAAGCGCGGCCATATCACCCGCCAATTCGACCATATGTTGGTGGGTATGCAGCAGCATTTGGACGTGCATCTTGCGGTCTTTCAGCATCGGAGCAATGCGCTTGACCCCGTCCCAACTTAGCACCCCGCCATGGACATAATTCAGACGCACACCGACGACGCCCGCCTCGGCCAGATCATCCAGATCACGCTCGGTCGCCTGATCCGTCACCAACCCGATCCCGCGCGCGCGGTGGGTGCCAAGACCTGCGACAGCGGCTTTTGTGACAGCGTTATCAGCGCCGTAGAGGATCGAATGGACGATGACGGCACGGGTGAGGCCGAGGGTTTTCAGGTGCACCTCAAACCGCGCGAGCCAATCGGTCAAGCCACCCGGTGCGGGGTCTTCGACGCGGCCCTCCCAAAGGGGAAAGTCGCCCGCAACCATATGGACATGGGCGTCGCAGGCGTTCTTGGGCAGCGCGGCGCTAGGGGCTGTGGGCGTAGAAACGGGGGCGGCGGCTTGGGGAAGGCTCATTTTCGATCCTGCAGTGGTCTTGGCTTGACGGACCTACCGCGCGTGGCACTGTTGGTAAACAGATCTGGGGGGCGGGTATGAATTTTGCGGTTTGGCTGGAGCGGATAGCGGCGCTGCACGGGGATGCTCCGGCGCTCTGCGTTGGGGCCGAAACCCTTGAGACCTACGCCGCGTTTCACGCCAAAGCGGCAGCTGTCGGCGGCGCCTTGGCCGCACTGGGCATCGGGACCGGTGACCGTGTGGCAGTGTTTGCCAAGAACGTGCCGGAATACTTGATCGCTTGGTATGGCATCTGGCGGATCGGGGCGGTGATCGTGCCGATAAATGCCAAGCTGCACCCCCGCGAGGCCGCGTTTATTCTAGAGAATGCGGGCGCGACGATGGCCTTCGTGACAGGCGACGTTGAAGGGGATTTGGCGGCCCTGACCGAGATCCCGCTGATTAACCTTAACGCGACCGCGTTTACCTTAATGACCCAAGCGCCCCCTGCCCCACTGATTCACCGCGAGCCCAGCGATTTGGCGTGGCTGTTTTATACCTCTGGCACCACGGGACGGCCCAAAGGTGTGCGCATGACGTTCGGCATGTTGGAGGCGATGAGCCTCAATTACATCGCAGAGGTCGACGCGGTTCATCCGCAAGACGGCGCGCTTTATGCCGCCCCAATCAGCCACGCGGCGGGCATCTATAATATGGTGCATGTCTTGAAAGGCACGCGGCATGTTTTTCCGGCTTCGGGCGGGTTTGACGCGGCTGAGGTCTTGGCACTGGCCGACACTTGCGGCCCGCTTTCGGTGTTCATGGCCCCGACGATGGTGCGGCGCTTGACCGATGTGGCCATAGCCTCGGGCAACAAGGCAGGCGGCCTGCGCACGATCATCTATGCGGGCGGGCCGATGTATAGCGCCGACATCATCGAGGCGGTGGACTGGTTCGGCCCGAAATTCGTCCAGATCTACGGCCAAGGCGAATGCCCGATGGGGATCACCGTGCTGGCGCGCGAAGATGTGTCGGACCGCGCCCATCCCCGGTGGCGCGAACGCCTCGGGTCGGTCGGGCGCGCGCAGGCGGCGGTCGAGGTGGTGATCGGCGGCGCAGATGGCGCGATCTTGGCACCGGGCGAGATCGGCGAGATCATGGTGCGCGGCGCGATTGTGATGCCCGGATATTGGGAAAACCCAGAGGCGACGGCGAAGACCGTGGTGAATGGCTGGTTGATGACAGGCGATGTGGGCAGCTTGGACGTGGATGGATATTTGACGCTGACGGACCGGTCCAAAGACCTGATTATCTCGGGCGGGTCGAACATCTATCCGCGCGAGGTGGAGGAGGTCTTGCTGACCCATCCCAGCGTGCAAGAGGTCGCGGTGGTCGGACAAGAAGACGTCGAATGGGGCGAGATTGTCGTGGCCTTTGTGGTGGCGAAAGACGGGCTGGATCAGGCCTCTCTGGATGCCCATTGCCGGGACAATATCGCGCGTTTTAAGCGGCCCAAGGCGTATCACCTCCTGCCTGAGTTGCCGAAAAACAACTATGGTAAGGTGCTGAAGACCCATCTGCGCGCGCTTTTGAAGGGCGACTAATAACTGGGCAGCGCCCGCGTTGGACCTTGGTCGAGGCGGATCAGACCGCCAGCCTCGGTCGGGAACAGATCGCGCACCAGCGGATCATGACCCGGCACGATCAATTCGGGCGCTGAGGCCAGTTTATATAGCGTCTCGAACCCGTCGAGCATGTCTTGCAAATCGACCACGATGGGGAACGGCTTTCGGGCGAGGAAGTTCTCGTAGTAATGCGCGGCATCGGACGCGAGGCACAGCCACCCCGCAGCGGTGCGCACGCGGACGGCTTGCAAGCCCCGCGCATGACCGCCGATGCAGTGGACGGTGACGCCTTCGGCCACCTCGCCGTCGCCCTCGTGGAAGATCATTTTACCCATGTAAAGACGCTTGACCGCCTCGCAAATATGATCGGCGGTGTAGGGCATTTTGAGGGTATCGTGGCACATGCAGGGCCCGGTCGCGTAGGCCATTTCGGCGGCCTGCATGTGCAACGTGGCGTTCGGAAACAGGTGCAGCCCGCCTGCGTGATCGTAGTGCAGATGCGTGACGATCAGGGTCGTGATGTCTTCGGGGCGCAGACCGAGGGGGCGCAGCGCCTCGCCCGGTTCCATTAGAATAGGGCGGTCGCGGCGCGTCGCCTCGGCCTTGTCATATCCGGTATCGACAAGGATCGCTTCGGTCCCGCACCGCAACACCCACATGAAATAATCCATCGCATGAGGCGTGTCGTGGGCGGCGTCGAACATGAAGCTGTCGGCGCGCGTGCGGGCGTTGCGATTTGCATACCTGACCGCAAAAACCTCCCAAGTGTTTGACATCTGCCGCTCCTATTTCATTTCGCCCCATGAAACGCTGTTTTTTCGACAAAGCAAAGCTTGTGACTGCGGGATGTTCCGGTAAGTTACCAAATGCACAACTTGTGCGAGAGTAGGATGACGCAAATGACCGATTTCACGATTGCAGTGTTTGAAGGCGACGGAATCGGTGGCGAGATTATGGCGCCCACCTTGCGGATTCTCGACCGTCTGGCGCATGCCTCCCCAACTTACCGACTGACATATAACGTCCTGCCTGCGGGTGCGGGCCATTACGCGAAAACGGGCGAGGCCTTGCCTGTGGCCTCGGTCGAGGCGGCGCGCGCGGCAGATGCGATTTTGCTGTCGGCGATGGGTTTGCCGTCGATCCGCTATCCTGATGGGACTGAGATCGCGCCGCAAATTGATCTGCGCAAGATCCTCGATCTCTATGCAGGCGTGCGCCCTGTGCGCGTGGCCCCCGGCATCCCGAGCCCGCTTGCAGGGGTTGAGCACCTCGATTTCGTGCTGATCCGCGAAAGCACCGAGGGGCTGTTTCATTCCAAGGGTCACGTCACTGAGGATATGGCCGAAGAGACGCTGCGCATCACGCGCAAGACCTCCGAGAAATTGTTCAAGTTCGCGTTTGAGCTGGCGCGCCAACGCAAGCAGGCAGGCCAAGGTCCGGGCCTCGTGACATGCGTGGATAAGGCCAATGTCTTCCGCGCCTTTGCGTTTTTCCGCGAGATTTTCGATGGCGAGGCGGCCAAGCATCCCGACCTTGAGGCCAACCATGCCTATGTGTCACATCCCGGACGGTAGTATGGCTGCTTCTTGAACAGCTCTGGCCTGAGTTTGTGCCAGTCTTTCATCGCCTGCAAGGGGGGCTTGCTGCCCAAGGCGGACTGCGGCAGCTGCTGGTTG
>Ga0163216_100428_pt1 | contig 71093 bp, 62 predicted proteins | sample SynspAceP_FD_167610 | JGI IMG/M metagenome (GOLD analysis project Ga0163216, IMG submission 167610) | Saline lake microbial communities from Ace Lake in Antarctica - Synechococcus sp. Ace-P (Illumina Assembly) | ecosystem: Environmental > Aquatic > Non-marine Saline and Alkaline > Saline ...
CCACTTTAACCCTCCCACCTAATACATACTAATCCCCATAGGAAACAACGAGGCAAAAGACCCGGTGTAGTTCAACACCGCATTCATGCTCGGTCGTACCGACCGCACGAATGCTTAGTTATTGTAGGTAGTTTTTATATTCCTTCAATTTCGAAAATTATAGTTCCGCTAGTCAGTTTTTCGTTCAGTTTGCAAGTCGATAAAATTCGACCGTTAAAAACACTTTCAAATTCCATTGTTATATTTTCATTTTCAATATTACATACAACGTCTCCACTTTTGACAATATCTCCAGATTTGAAATACCACTTGGTTAAAGTCAAACCTTTTTGATTCCCTAAATCAGGAGTTAAAATTGACTCAACTTTTCCTTTGTCCAAATGGAAATCAGAATTCACGCTAGGATTGGTCCTTTCTTTTTTAATTTCTTCCGTTGTCCGAAAACTAGGGTCTTGTTTTAAGTCTTTAACAATTTCCTTCCGTTTTTTTTCAGAAAGAAATAGTCGGCGTATTAGTGTTTTTATCATTTTTCTCAAATTACCTACAACATAAAGATATACGTACCATGGTATGTTTATTTCTGTTATTTACCAGGTAAAACGTACCCTCTAAGATACTATTAATCAATAAACCTACAATTTGCAATCTATCTATAATTAGGGCATGCCTTTACTTATTATATTGGTAGAAACCCCGCATGATTTAGAAGTGTTGGTCACGACAGAGAACTTGAGTGGCATTGAGAGAGTAGAGGAGTTGGTTACTGAGGTTGAGTTTTCAGTTGGCAGTTTTCAGTAACAGTTAGCTGGGTTCAGTTGGCAGTTTTCAGTTTTCAGTAACAGTTTTCAGTAACAGTTAGCAGTGCCAGTTTACAGTTGGCAGTTTTCAGTATCAGTTTTCAGTAACAGTTGGCAGTATGCTGTTTGTTGGTACGCCTTTACGAGAATCTTTTCATGACCAAGTCCATCGTCTGAAATAATTCACCGAAAATAAGAAAGAGAAAATCTGCCTACTGATACTACCAAGTGAATACTTAAAAACAACTATTTCTTCGTTGCTTCGAAAAACTTTGCGTTGATGTCGTCAATAAAGTTTAATAGCTCGTCGCGGCCGCTACGGTGGCTGGCGCTAGTGACGAAATGTTGCGGTGCTTCTTCCCACATATCGGCGGTAAGCGTATCTAAATACGTTTTAACATCGCGTTCGATAGCCTTGGGTTTAAGCTTATCAGCCTTGGTGAATATAATGGCAAAGGGTATTCCGTTTTCACCCATCCACTGCATAAACTCCATATCTATAGGTTGTGGCTCATGGCGTATATCTACCAGTACAAAAGAACAAACCAGTTGCTCGCGTTGTAGAAAGTAATTGGTAATGTATTTCTGAAATGTTTTTTTATCGCGTTTAGACACACGTGCATACCCATACCCAGGTAAATCGACCAAAAACCAATTTTCATTGATCTTAAAATGATTAATCAATTGGGTTTTACCAGGTCTACCCGATGTTTTTGCCAAGCCTTTACGCTCGGTCAACATATTAATTAATGAAGACTTGCCCACATTAGAGCGACCAATAAAGGCATACTCAGGTATAGACTCATTAGGGCATCGAGCAACATCAGAGTTGCTAATTACAAAGTCGGCCGACTTTATTTTCATTCGTAGAAAATTTTAATACTTATTTTTCTCTAACCAAGCATCAAGAATGGCGTTGAATTCGTTTGGGTGCTCCATCATAGGTGCGTGTCCACATTTATCAATCCAAAATAAATCTGAATTCGGTAGCAGTTCATCAAACAGTTCTGCCACATCTGGCGGAGTTACACTATCGTTCTTTCCCCATATAATACAGGTAGGCGTTTTCATTTTTGGCAAGTCTTGCGCCATATTATGACGTATAGCACTTTTAGCAATCGCTAAGGTCTTCACTAATTTCACTCTATCATTAACTGTAGCGAAAACTTCATCTACAATTTCTTTAGTAGCAATTTCTGGGTCGTAAAAAACATCTTGGGCTTTCTTCTTAATAAACTCATAATCACCACGCTTAGGGTAACCATCGCCCATGGCGCTTTCGTAAAGTCCAGAACTACCGGTAATGACCAAGGCCTTTACTTTTTCTGGATACATTTTAACATATAGAAGCCCTATATGGCCGCCTAAAGAGTTGCCTAAAAGAATAACATCGTCCAATTTTTTATGGTCAATAAATTTTTTGAGGTATTTGGCAAAATTCTTCACCGTGGTTTTAAGCATCGGCATAGCATATAGCGGTAATTCGGGAATTAACACCTTATAGCCTTTTGGTGGAAAATGGGAGGATACGCCCTGAAAATTACTAAGACCACCCATAAGACCATGAAGGATGATAATGGGTTTGCCTTCACCTACTTCAATGTATTTAAACGTACCGTCGTTAATTAAATCGTTTTCCATGCACACTGCTCATCATAATTGCCCAAATATAGGTAATTACCGAGAATAGCAAACAACTCTTTTTAATTAGGTGGTCCCTTAAATCGTTGGGATTTCAATTTTTATAGAATTATAGGTCAAGTGGTAGAATTAACTTCAAAAGAAGACTTAGGTGTTAAAAGGTGTTCAAAAGTGGGGTAATTTATTAACAAAGTGGATTTTAGTGGTAAAATGTGGTAATAATATTTATATATTTGAGTTATATAAATAAAACCGACCATTTTGGACATTTATTTTTTTGGGACATTTAACTGTAAGGCAGACGCTAAGGGGCGTATTATGCTACCTGTTGCCTTGCGTAATCAAGTGGCTCCGATATTGAAAGACGGTTTTTTTATTAAAAAATCATACCTGAGCGAATGTTTAGAGCTGTACCCAGCTTACGAATGGCACAGAGTAATGGCAGAATTGAACGAAAAGAGCAGGTTCGATGAAGAGAACCTACAATTTATAAGAATGTATACGGCAGGCCTACGACAAGTAGAAGTAGATGCCACCGGTAGATTATTGATACCAAAAGATATTATTTCATTGGCGGGCATTTCTAAAGAAGTGGTGATTGCGCCTATTGGAAAACGATTAGAGATTTGGGACAAGAAGGCATATGATGAATCTATCAGTGCAACGAAAGAGGAGAAAGTGAAGTTAGCCAAGCGCGTAATGTTAGGTGAAAAATCTGAAGGAGATGTATCATAATCCGGTATTGCTGAAAGAATCAGTAGATGGCTTGGACATCAAAGAGAATGGTGTTTATGTAGATGTGACATTTGGTGGAGGCGGTCACTCTAAAGAAATATTAAAACGATTGGGTGCAGACGGCAAATTGTTTGCCTTCGATCAAGATGAAGATGCGCAGGCAAATACCTTAGGTGATCCACGATTTACGCTAATAGTAGAAAATTTTAGGTACATCGCTCAGTTTTTAAAGTTCTATGGCATTCGGAAAGTAGATGGAATCTTGGCAGATTTCGGAGTTTCATCGCATCAGTTCGATCAGGCCGAAAGAGGGTTTTCTACCCGTTTCGATGCAGATTTAGATATGCGAATGAGTAAGCGTAATACGCTTTCTGCCTATGAAGTGGTGAATAAGTATACGTATGACGATTTGCGTAAAGTATTGTTCGATTACGGTGATATTAGAAACGCCAACGCCATGGCAAAAGTACTAATTGCGAGTAGGGAAGTTGAGGAGATAAGAACGACCGATGCTTTAAAACAAGCCTTAAAGCAGTTTTTACCAGAGCATAGGCAACATAAGATTTTAGCTCAGATATATCAGGCGATTCGTATAGAAGTGAATCAAGAGATCGAAGTGATCAAGGAGTTTTTAAAGCAGGTGCCAGATTTATTGAATCCGAAAGGGCGATTGAGTGTAATTAGTTACCACTCTTTAGAAGATAGATTGGTAAAACGATATATACGAGCCGGACAGTTTGAAGGTGAACCAGAGAAAGACTTTTATGGAAACATAGAAGTACCCTTAAAGAAGGTTGGCGGATTGATAGTTCCGTCTCGAGAAGAAATAAAATTAAATAACAGAGCACGTAGTGCCAAATTGAGAATAGCAGAGCGTAATGACGAAAAATAAAGTGAAAACTGGGGTCTTAGACCTGTTGAAAGGCAAATTTTTGGTGAGCGGAGACTCACCCAAGAATTGGCTGTTCATCATTTTCATTTCTTTTTTGGCAACGGTAATGATCAGTAGCTCGCATAGCGCAGATCAGAAAGTACACCAAATCGCTTTATTGAACGAAGAAGTAAAAGAACTTAGAAACGAGTTTGTAGACATGCGGTCAGATGTGCAGCAGTTGAAACTAGAATCTAACATTACAGGTAAGATTTCTGAGAAAGGATTGTATCCTTCAGAAACACCGCCACAGAAAATTAGGGTCAAATCTTTAAATGAGAAAGAATAAATGGCCGCAACAGATAAGAGTATACTTAAACGACTTTATATTGTAACAGCGCTTCTTGTGCTGTTCGCTGGTGCCGTGCTTTTTAAGTTGGTGTCTATTCAGATTATAGATGGCGAAAAATACAAAGCTTTAGCAGAAACACGTACATCACACATATTTACGATTGAGCCTAATAGAGGTAACCTGTATTCAGATGATGGTAGTCTTTTGGCAACATCGGTTTCTAAATACACCATTCGTTTTGATGCGGTTACAGTAAATGATATTGATTTTAAGCAGAATATAAAGCCGTTATCAGATGCATTGGCGAAGCAATTCGGTAATACATCTTCTCATTACCAACAGATTCTTAGAAAAGCCAAGGAGAATAAAAATAGATATGCGCTAATAGTGCGCAATCTAGACTACTCTGAATACATGGCTGTAAAATCATTCCCGCTTTTTAATAAAGGAGCCTATAAAGGAGGATTGATTATTGAGCAAAAAACGAAAAGAGAACATCCGCTAGGTAAAATCGCTGAACGTAGTGTTGGGTATGAGCGTGTAGATGAAAATGGCTACCGTACCCGTGTGGGTATGGAAGGTGCTTTTGGGGAATATTTAAGAGGTGTAGAAGGAAAACGTGCCAAGCAAAAAATTGCAAAGGGACTTTGGAAACCGATTGGTAGCGATAATATGATTGAGCCTAAAGATGGTTATGATGTGTATTCTACCATCGATATTAATATACAAGATATCGCACACCATGCTTTATTAAAGCAATTAGAGCTTTACAAAGCAGACCACGGTACCGTAATCGTAATGGAGGTGAAGACCGGTGAAGTAAAGGCAATCGCGAATCTAGGTCAAACACCTGAAGGTAAATACTACGAGCGTCTAAACTATGCCATTGGTGAATCTCATGAGCCAGGTTCTACATTTAAGTTAATGAATTTAGTAGCTGCCCTAGAAGATAAGGTAGTTGATACCAGTACCGTAATTGATACTGAAAAAGGAAGTTGGAAAATATATAGACACTGGGTAAAAGATACCAAGCGTGGCGGACATGGTAAAATATCGGTAGCCAAAGCTTTTGAAGTATCGTCGAATGTGGCGTTTGCAAAAATGATACATAATGGGTATAAGAACGATCCAGAGAAATATGTAAACCGCTTGATGGGTATGGGTATTCATAAAGAATTAGGGTTGCCGGTTCGTGGAGAGGGTAAGCCAGTGCTTAGATATCCAGGAGATAAAGGATGGTCAGGATTGTCTTTGGCGCAAATGGCTTACGGTTATGAGGTTTCTATGACACCATTACAAACATTGTCATTCTATAATGCCATTGCGAATAATGGAGAAATGGTGAAGCCAAGATTATTGAAAGAAGTTAAGGAGTGGGACAAGACCATTAAAAAGTTCGATAAGAAAGTATTGAATGCGGCAATATGTTCTCAAGAAACGGTAAAAAAAGTACAGAAGATTTTAAAAGATGTAGTAGAGAGTGAACATGGTACAGGCCACGGCATGTATTCGAAAAACTTTTCTATGGCTGGTAAAACAGGTACTACACAAACCAATTACATTTCTAAGGATAAGAATAAATACGAATATATTTCTTCGTTTGCAGGCTATTTTCCAGCAGATAATCCGAAATACTCCTGCATTGTAGTCATTCATAAGCCAGACAAGAGTGTTGGGTATTATGGTGCCGATGTATCGGGTCCGGTATTTAAATCTGTAGCACAAAAAGTATATGCTACGTCGCCATTAACAAGTGAGGTCGATGTAAAGCATATGTTGATCGCCAGTGCAGATAATTCTTACCAAAATTATTACAAGAATGCCCAGCAGGTGTATGCGCAAGTGCCTAATGTAAAAGGTATGAGCGGAATGGATGCCGTTGCAATTCTTGAAAATTTAGGAATAGAAGTAGAGGTAAAAGGGAATGGAACGGTAAAACACCAGTCTATCTCTAAAGGAACCGATATTAAAACCGTAAAGAAAATAGTATTAGAATTAATATGAAGTTATTGAAAGACATATTATATGGAGTGCATCTTACCGCAGTTAGTGGTACGACCTCTTGTGATATCGTTTCAGTTCGTTTCGATTCTAGAGAAGTACAAAAGGGTGATGCCTTTGTTGCTATAAAAGGCACCTTGACCGATGGTCATAACTATATTGATGCTGTAGTAGCAGCTGGTGCGAGAGCTATTGTATGTGAACAACTACCTACGAATATAGTAGATGGTGTTACGTATGTTGAGGTGGAAAACGGCAATCAGGCGTTGGCTTTAATGGCTTCTAATTACTACGATACGCCTTCAAAAAATTTAAAATTAGTAGGGGTAACCGGTACCAATGGTAAAACAACCGTATCGAGTTTGTTATATCAGCTGTTTAAAAAAGCAGGTTATAAAGTAGGATTGTTATCCACCATTAAAATAATGGTAGATGATACTGAATACAAAACAAAACATACTACTCCCGATGCATTGACCATCAATAAGCATTTGAAGTTAATGAACGATGTTGGTGTTGAATTTTGCTTTATGGAAGTGAGTTCGCATGGTATTCATCAGAAAAGAACAGAAGGTTTGGTTTTTGAAGGAGCGATATTCACGAATCTATCTCACGATCATTTAGACTACCATAAAACATTTGCAGAGTACCGTGATACCAAAAAGATATTGTTTGATCAGTTGTCTAAAAAGGCATTTGCATTGACCAATATCGATGATAAAAATGGCTTGGTGATGTTACAGAATACCAAGGCTAGAAAGTATACGTACGCTTTAAAAAATTATGCAGATTATCGTGCACAGGTTTTAGAAAATCAGTTCGATGGTCAGTTATTGAAAATAAATGATAACGAACTGTGGATTAAATTAATAGGTCAATTCAATGCCTATAATATGTTGGCTATTTATGCCACTGCAGAGTTATTAGGATTAGAGAAATTAGAAATTCTTCGCTTGTTGAGTGAGTTGGATAATGTAGATGGAAGGTTTCAATATTATATATCAAAAAATAAAATTACGGCTATAGTTGATTATGCCCATACGCCGGACGCCCTTAAAAATGTGCTTGAGACAATCAACACGTTGAGAACTGGAAATGAAAACGTCATCACCGTTGTGGGGTGTGGTGGCGATAGAGACAGATCAAAGCGTCCGGTAATGGGCAATATCGCTTCCGAAATGAGTAACAAAATCATTTTTACTTCAGATAACCCTCGTACAGAATCTCCTTCTGAAATTATTGCAGAAATGGAAGCAGGGGTTGAGCCACAGCATGTAAAAAAGGTATTATCGATTGAAAATAGAGAGCAGGCTATTAAAACAGCATGCCAGTTAGCAGCCGACAACGATATTATTTTGGTAGCAGGTAAAGGTCATGAGACCTACCAAGAAACCAACGGAGTACGAATAGATTTTGACGATTTTAAAATTGTAAAAGAGCTTTTAAATAGCTTAGATAAGTAACATTGGCTTGAGAACGCCATAATGAAAAAACTATGTTAACCTACCTGTTCGAATATTTAGAAAAACAATACCAGTTTCCTGGGGCTACGCTGTTTCAGTTTAGTACGTTCCGTGCGGCTATGGCTATCCTGTTATCTTTAATAATCGCAACAGCTTTCGGAAAACGTATTATACTTTTTCTACAAAAGCAGCAAGTAGGTGAAACTATTCGTGACTTGGGTCTTGAAGGTCAAAAACAAAAAGCAGGTACACCTACTATGGGTGGTATCATTATTATTTTGGCGACATTAATACCGGTAATCTTATTTGCACGACTAGATAATATTTACATCATACTTCTGATATTCACTATGTTATGGATGGGTGCTATCGGTTTCTTAGATGATTATATCAAAGTATTTAAAAAGAATAAAGAAGGATTAAAAGGAAGGTTTAAAGTTCTAGGTCAGGTAACACTAGGTCTTATCGTTGGTGCAGTACTTTATTTTCATCCAGAGGTAACCATGCGTGATCATGATAAATCAATTATCACAAGCGAGTTTGTAGTAGAACAAGTAAAGGGAGCAGAAATTAAGTCGACCATGACTACGGTTCCTTTTTTTAAGAACAACGAGTTTGATTACGGTAATTTAATTGACTGGGCAGGCGATGGAGCGCAAGAATATGCGTGGTTGATTTTCATTCCAATGATTATTTTAATCGTAACAGCAGTATCTAACGGAGCAAATCTAACAGACGGTATTGATGGGTTGGCAGCAGGTAATTCTGCAATCATCGTATTTACGTTGGGTGTTTTCGCGCTAGTATCTGGTAACGCAGTATTCTCTGACTATTTGGATATCATGTACATACCAAGAGTTGGTGAATTGTTGATTTTCGTGACCGCTTTTGTAGGTGCTTTAATTGGGTTTTTATGGTACAACGCTTTCCCTGCTCAAGTATTTATGGGAGATACCGGTAGTTTAACTATAGGTGGTGTTATTGCTGTAATCGCAATAATTGTACGTAAAGAATTATTGATACCAGTATTGTGCGGAATTTTCTTTGCCGAGTCACTTTCAGTGATGTTGCAAGTAGGTTATTTCAAGTATACAAGAAATAAATATGGGGAAGGCAGACGCATATTTTTAATGTCGCCATTACATCACCACTATCAGAAAAAGGGATATCACGAAAGTAAGATCGTAACTCGATTTTGGATTGTAGGAATTCTATTGGCCATTGTAACTATAGTGACCTTAAAAATTAGATAGATGGCATTGTTGGTAGTTCTAGGAGGAGGAGAAAGTGGAGTAGGAACAGCCATTTTAGGATTGAAAAAGGGATATAAGGTTTTTGTATCCGATAAAGGAAAAATTAAAGAGAAGTATAAAAACGTTCTTGAACATTTTGGAATTGATTGGGAAGAAGAGAAGCATTCTGAAGACCGCATTTTAAAAGCCGACTTAGTAATGAAGAGTCCGGGAATACCTGATAAGGTACCCTTGGTAAAGCAGTTGGTTGAGAAAGGCATTCCTGTAATATCTGAGATTGAATTTGCATCAAAATATACCGATGCTAAAATCATAGGCATTACGGGTAGTAATGGAAAAACTACCACCACCATGCTTACGAACCACATACTCGCCAATGGCGGATTAAAGGTTGGTATGGCGGGTAATATCGGTGATAGTTATGCGAAGATGGTCGCAGAGAATGATTTTGAGTATTACGTGCTCGAGATAAGTAGTTTTCAATTAGATGGCATTGTGGATTTTAAACCTCATATCGCCGTCATCACGAATATATCGCCAGATCATTTAGATCGATACGAGTATTCATTTGAAAACTATATCGCTTCAAAATTCAGAATAGCGGAGAACCAAGACGAAAACGATTATTTGATTTATGATGCAGATGATACGGTTTTGGTGAAATGGCTTAATGAGCACCCGGTCAAATCAAAATTAATGCCCTTTTCATTGAACAAAGTATTTGAAGAAGGAGCATTTATAGAACAAAACGAGATAATAATAAAAACAACAACAGACACTATTAGCATGATTAAAGATTCTTTGGCCTTAGAAGGTCAACACAATGTAAAGAACACGATGGCAGCTGCCACTATTGCAAAATTAGTCGGTATCCGTAAGGAAACGATTAGAGCTTGTGTGTCAAATTTTCAAGGGGCTCCCCACCGTTTGGAGAAGGTGTTGAAAATTCATCATGTAGAATATATAAACGACTCAAAGGCAACTAATGTAAATGCGGCCTACTATGCTTTAGATAGCATGAAATCACCAACGGTTTGGATTGTAGGTGGTGTAGATAAAGGCAATGAGTACATGGAGTTGATGCCTTTGGTACGTGAGAAAGTAAAAGCGATTATTTGCTTGGGTGAGGATAATGAGAAAATTAAACATGTATTCGGTAATGCAGTGGATCTTTTGGTAGAAACATTTGCAATGGAAGAGGCAGTGAAAGTGGCTTATAAAATTGCCGAACGTGGAGATACTGTTTTGTTATCACCAGCTTGTGCAAGTTTCGATTTATTTAAAAATTATGAAGATCGCGGAGATCAATTTAAAAACTGTGTAAAAAACCTATAGGGTGCTAAAAATATTTCAAAATATAAAAGGGGATAAAGCCATTTGGGCCATTGCGGCACTCTTGGCCTTGTTTTCATTTTTACCAGTGTACAGCGCTAGTAGTAACTTGGTGTACGTGGTGGGTAGTGGTACTACTGTTGGGTATTTGGTAAAACATGCCATTCTATTATTTTTAGGTTTTGGAATTATTTACGGTATACATAAAATACCTACGCATTTTTTTAAAGGGCTTTCTATGATTGCATTGCCCATTGTATTGGTACTGCTCATTTTTGTTTTAGCGCAAGGTACTTCGGGTGGTGGCACAAATGATAGCCGTTGGATACATCTTCCAATTGTCGGGTTTGGTTTTCAACCCTCAAATTTGGCCGCTGTTGTTTTGATGATTTATGTGGCGCGCTATTTTTCTAAGGTTAGGGAGATTAAGATTACGTTTAAAGAGAGCATAGTGCCGTTATGGCTACCTGTTTTCTTGGTGGTTATACTCATATTACCCGCTAACTTTTCCACTGCAGCCATTATTTTTTCTATGGTGTTGGTTTTGTGCTTTTTGGGAGGATATCCTATTAAATATTTATTTGGAATTGTTGCTACGGGAATTCTTTGTCTCACTATTTTTATTTTGACGGCAAAGGCATTTCCAGATTTATTTCCGAATAGGGTAGATACGTGGATGAGCCGTATCGACAGTTTCTCGAACCCTGAAGATACAGAAGCCAACTATCAAATAGAAAAAGCGAAAATTGCAATTGCAACAGGTGGTATTGTCGGTAAAGGCGCTGGCAAAAGCATACAAAAGAATTTTCTACCACAGAGTTCATCAGATTTTATTTATGCCATTATTGTTGAAGAGTATGGGTTAATAGGTGGTTTTGCTTTAATGTTCTTTTATCTGTTTTTACTCTTTCGTATTGTAGTAGTAGCGAATGGCGCCACTACCATATTTAGTAAGTTATTGGTTTTAGGTGTTGGCTTGCCGATTGTATTTCAGGCACTGATCAATATGGCGGTAGCGGTAGAATTGTTTCCGGTAACGGGTCAGAATTTGCCCTTAATCAGTAGCGGAGGTACATCGAGTTGGATGACCTGCTTGGCGATAGGCATCATATTAAGTGCAAGTAATAAGAGTATAGTGCAGGAGAGTAATTCTGCTAGCGATATTGATGAAACGAACCCATTAGAGATTTTAAGTGGGCAATTATAGATTCATCTTATCGGGAGGTGGTACAGGCGGACATATTTATCCAGCCATAGCGATCGCAAATGAATTGAAAAGAAGACATCCTGATGCCGAATTTTTATTTGTAGGCGCGAAGGATAGAATGGAAATGGAAAAAGTGCCACAAGCTGGGTATAAAATCGAAGGATTGTGGATTACAGGGATACAACGGAAACTGACCCTTAAAAATTTACTGTTTCCGATAAAATTGATAAGTAGTTTAATGAAAGCAAACAGCATCGTATCGAAGTTTAAACCCCATGCCGTAATTGGCACAGGTGGTTTTGCTAGTGGTCCGTTATTAAAAATGGCAACCGTAAAAGGGGTGCCATGTGTGCTGCAAGAACAAAATTCTTTTGCTGGTATAACCAATAAACTATTAAAAGATAAAGTAGAGAAAATCTGTGTTGCCTATGATGGCATGGAACAATTTTTTCCAAAGGATAAAATTGTAAAAACAGGAAATCCTGTGCGTTCAGATTTGGTTGAACTTAAAGCGACCAAAAGTGAAGCATTGGCATTTTTTGAATTGAATGCCGATAAAAAAACCTTGCTGGTATTGGGTGGTAGCTTAGGCGCTAGACGCATTAATCAACTAGTAGCAGATCATTTAGCATATTTCGAAGAATTGGGGCTGCAAGTAATATGGCAATGTGGCAAAGGGTATTACGAAACATACAAGGCAAATGAGTCCGAAACTATAAAAGTGCATGCTTTTTTAAACACGATGGATAAGGCGTATGTAGCTGCCGATTTTATCATTTCTCGTGCAGGAGCAGGAGCTGTATCAGAATTATGTTTAGTAGGGAAGCCAACCTTTTTTATTCCTTCTCCGGTTGTAGCTGAAGATCACCAGACTAAAAACGCACTATCGTTAGTAGGTCATAATGCGGCAATTATGATACGTGAGAAAGATTTAGACGAGAAGTTTAAAATGGAGTTTGAAGCAGTATTTAATTCTCCAGAAAAACAAAAAGAATTATCAAAGAACAGTAAGGCGTTGGCATTACCGAATGCAACAGCAGATATCTGTGATGAAATTGAAAAATTATTAAAGTAAAATGAATTTAGAGCAAATACATAGAGTGTATTTTATAGGTGTAGGAGGCATTGGTATGTCTGCCCTAGCGCGCTATTTTGCTTTCATTAATAAAACGGTTGTAGGGTATGATAAAACAGAAAGCCCTTTAACACAAGAATTATCGAATTCTGGTATTGCCATTCATTATAATGATGATGTAGAGCAAATACCTAGCGAGTTTAAAAATCCTGAAAACACACTAATCGTATACACTCCGGCAGTACCATCAAGTCACTCGGAGTATCAGTATTTTTTAGCGAACGGTTTTGTGATTAAGAAACGTTCAGAGGTATTGGGCCTTATTACAAAAGATTCGTTCTGTTTTGCTGTGGCGGGCACGCATGGTAAAACAACAACATCAAGTATTCTAGCGCATTTGCTAAAAGAAACAGGTGTTAAAATGACTGCTTTCTTAGGCGGTATTTCGGAAGATTTCAACAGTAACTTTCTGTTAGAAGGCACCGAATATTCAGTAGTAGAAGCAGATGAGTTTGATCGTTCATTTATGCAGTTAACACCAGATGTAGCATGCGTAACCTCTATGGATGCTGATCATTTAGACATTTATGGTGACGCACAAGAATTAGAACGAACGTTTGTTGACTTTACAAAACGATTAAAACCGAACGGAAAATTATTCGTTCGTAACGGTTTGCCTTTAGAAGGGCTTACCTATGGCATTGAAGACGATTCGGATTATTGCATCCGGAACATAAAAATAGAACATGGTACCTACATATTCGATTTGGAGACCCCTGAAGCCAATCTTAAGGGGGTTGAATTCAACAAACCAGGAAGGCACAATTTGCTTAATGGTTTGGTAGCTTTTGCGATGGCGATGCAAGCAGGTTCCCCACCGCATCGCCTTGCTAAAGCCTTATCCACTTTTAAAGGTGTGCAAAGACGTTTTTCTTATAAAATTAAAAATGATGATTTTATTTTTATAGATGACTACGCCCATCATCCAACAGAAATAAATGCAGTTTTTGAAGCGATTTCAGAAATGCATCCGAATAAAAAAGTATTGGCCATTTTTCAACCACATCTATTTTCAAGAACACGAGATTTTGCCGATGATTTTGCAAAAAGCTTGTCTCAATTCGAAAACATTTTGTTGTTAGATATCTACCCAGCAAGAGAAGAACCAATTGTAGGAATAGATTCACAATGGTTGCTAGAAAAAATAACGAGTACTAATAAAACTTTAATTTCAAAGGAACAAATCATTTCTGAAATTAAAATACAGAATCCGGAGGTTTTAGTAACCATGGGAGCTGGAGATATAGGTTTAGAAGTGATGAAAATTAAAAATGAACTATCGTATGCGGGTTAATTGGAATTTTTTAAAGTTGACTGCTTTGATTCTGGTAATCATGGGGTTATACGCTTTTTCGAATAATCGAAATAGCGCTAAGAACGTTACCGGAATGAAGGTAGAGTTCATTGGTGATGATAATTTATACCTGACCGAAGGAACGGTTAATAAATTGTTAATACAAAAATACGGTAGTCTAAAAAACGTCCCCAAAGAAAATATAGTTTTGAATACTGTGGAAAAAGCCATTGAGGCCAATGAAATGGTAAAAAGTGCCCAAGTCTATCTAACTATAGATGGTGAGCTTACGTCGAAAATTGTTCAACGGAAACCAATCGGACGCATAGAGGGGGATAAAAAGTATTATTTGGACGACGAAGGAAAGAGCATGCCTCTTTCTATGAATCACTCAGCAAGAGTTCCTATAATAACAGGCAATATCAGTGGTAAAAGCCTTGAGGATGTCTATGTCATATTGGGGCATATTAATAAAGACGATTTTTTTCGTAAAACGATAATCGGTATTCACATAAAAGGTGAGAATGAGTATCAATTACGATTAAGGCTTAACAATTTTGTAGTGAACTTAGGCGGTATTGAAGATTTGGATGCGAAGTTCAACAATTTTAAGGCGTTTTATGCCAAAGCGAACAAGGATGAAACCTTGGAGGATTATGCGGTAGTAAGTTTAGAATTCAATAATCAGGTGGTGTGCACTAAAATTTAATAAAAATGGAACAAACTAAATATTCAGTCGGTCTAGACATTGGAACAACGAAAATCGTTGCCATTATCGGTAAGGAAAATGAATACGGTAAGATTGAAATTTTGGGTATCGGTAAATCCAAAAGTTTAGGTGTACACAGAGGTGTTGTAAATAACATAACACAAACTATTAAGTCGATACAACAAGCAGTAGAAGAAGCTGAAGCTAATTCTGGTCTTAAGATCGGTTCGGTAGTAGTAGGTATCGCTGGTCAGCATATTAGGAGTTTACAGCACAGCGATTACATTACTCGAAAAGATTCTGAAGAAGTAATCAATGAGGAAGATTTAGATATCCTTATTAATCAAGTGCACAAATTGATTATGCTTCCTGGTGAGGAAATAATTCATGTTTTACCACAAGAATATAAAGTTGATGGGCAAGGAGAGATTCGTGAGCCTATAGGTATGTATGGTGGTCGATTAGAAGCAAATTTTCATGTTGTTGTAGGGCAAGTAGTTTCTATAAAGAATGTAGGTCGTTGTATTAAAAGTGCAGGTCTAGATTTAGGAAACATTACGCTAGAGCCATTAGCATCATCTGATGCGGTATTGAGTCAAGAAGAGAAAGAAGCTGGTGTAGCATTAATCGATATAGGAGGCGGTACTACTGATTTGGCCATTTTTAAGGATGGTATTATTAGGCATACTGCTGTTATTCCTTTCGGTGGTGGTGTAATTACCGAAGATATTAAAGAAGGTTGTTCTATTATCGAGAAACAAGCTGAGTTGTTGAAAACTAGGTTTGGTTCAGCATGGCCAGGAGAGAATAGAGATAATGAAATAGTTTCAATACCAGGTTTACGCGGTAGAGAGCCAAAAGAAATCTCTTTAAAGAATTTATCTAAAATCATTCATGCACGTGTAGTTGAAATCATAGAACAGGTTTATGTGGAGATTAAAAACTATGGTCATGAAGAGCAAAAGAAAAAATTAATTGCAGGTATTGTTTTAACAGGTGGCGGTAGTCAACTAAAACATTTGAAGCAATTAGTGGAATATATAACAGGGATGGATACAAGAATTGGTTATCCGAACGAGCATTTAGCAGGTGATTCAGATGAAGAAGTTGCTAGTCCTTTGTACGCCACAGCTGTCGGACTTTTAATGAATGCTATTAAGAACGAAAAAAAGCTAAATAGTATGAAGAAGAAAGCGCAAGCATCTGAAGGTTTTGTACAAGCAGAACAAGAAGAAGTTGAAGCTTTTGCGGGTGTTGAAGAAGATGAGTTCGGAAGTAAGAACAGAATGTACAAGGAAAGAAAATCTGTTTTTGATAAGTGGTCTGAAAAGTTGAAAGAGTTTTTAGATAACGCAGAGTAATTAGCATAAAGTAGAATATACATAACCAGTAATAATTTAGATTATGAGTAAGAACAGCGAATTTGATAATATCTCTTTTGATCTTCCAAAGAATCAAAGCAACGTTATAAAGGTCATCGGTGTAGGTGGTGGTGGTAGCAATGCCATTAATCACATGTTCCAGGCAGGAATTAACGGAGTTGATTTTGTAATCTGTAATACAGATTCACAGGCTTTGGATAATAGTCCGGTGCCTAACAAAATACAATTAGGTGTTTCATTAACAGAAGGTTTGGGTGCTGGTGCCAATCCTGAAGTTGGAGAACAGGCTGCAATGGAAAGTATAGAGGAAATCAAATCTATGTTGGATTCTACGACAAAGATGATTTTCATAACTGCTGGTATGGGTGGGGGAACAGGTACTGGTGCTGCTCCCGTCATAGCCAAGTTTGCTAAGGAAATGGATATTCTTACAGTAGGTATTGTTACAATGCCTTTTCAATTCGAAGGTAAAATGCGTGTTGAACAAGCACAGCGCGGTATCGAGAAATTACGCAAAAATGTCGATTCGCTGATTGTCATTAATAACAATAAATTAAGGGAAGTATATGGTAATTTAGGCTTTAAAGCTGGTTTCTCTAAAGCTGATGAAGTTTTAGCAACGGCTGCTAGAGGTATTGCTGAAGTTATTACACATCACTACACTCAAAACATCGATTTACGTGACGCTAAAACAGTACTATCTAATAGTGGTACGGCAATTATGGGGTCTGCTATATCATCTGGTTCTGCAAGAGCTAATGAAGCAATCATGAAAGCATTAGATTCTCCGTTATTGAACGATAACAAAATTCAAGGCGCTAAAAATGTTTTGTTATTGATAGTTTCTGGAGCACAAGAAATTACTATTGATGAAATAGGTGAAATCAATGATCATATTCAAATAGAAGCTGGTTATGGAGCAAACATCATTATGGGTGTTGGTGAAGATGAAAGCTTAGGTGAGGCTATTGCGGTAACGGTAATCGCTACGGGTTTTAATATAGAGCAGCAGGATGATATTGTAAATACGGAGTCGAAAAAAATTATTCATACGTTAGAAGACGGTCAACGTGCCGAGGCAATGTTGCTTTCCAATTCCAAAAATGTACACATATTGGAAATGGATGAAGAAGAAGAAGAGGTTAAAGAAATTAAGCCTGTACAAAAATATGAGTTTGTTGATGAGGCAGATTTCGATTTAATACCGACTACAAATTACATCAAGAATTTCAACGTTTTTTACGAAGAGGTAGTAGCGCTTAACGTTTCTGAAGATGATTTTGTAATCGTAGATTCGGCAGCTAGAGATATTGAAGTTGTTGATCCAGAAGTATTAAAAGCTAATAAAGTAGAAGATGATGATTTTACTTTAGGTTTTGATATGCCTTTGAATGATGAGGAAAAGCAAAACGTAATCACTTTTGACTTACATGAAGAAGTAAAAGATTTAGATGTAAACGATAGTATTGAAGTAATACCTGTTTTAGAATACAATAAGAATGGTGAAAAGCGCTATAGCTTAGATGATTACATGCAGTTGGAAAGTAAGTTGACCGGAGCAAAATCTAAAGCAGAAGAGTTTGAGCCAAAGATTATTGAAGACGAATTGATATTTGAAAAAAGAACTGTCGCTCCAAAAAGAGAAATACACCCAGAGGAACAATTAGATCCAATGGAAACTCCTATAGAAGAGTTATTGCGTGAAAGAGCTGATGAGCGTAGAAGAAAGCTTAAAGATTTCAACTATAAGTTTAAGACTAGCGCACCTAGCAGTTATGATGAAAAGAAACCTGCTTACCAAAGACAAGGGGTGAATTTAAATGATAATCCTAGAGAGAGTAAAATTTCTAGAACATCACTTAGTGGTGATAGTAACGATGATATTCAGTTACGTTCAAATAACTCATTTTTACATGATAATGTAGATTAGGGATAGCATACAACTAATATTTTTAAACCCGAAAACTAAGATAGTTTTCGGGTTTATTTTTTATCTTCGCAAACCAAAATAAGGAGGCTATGAGTTTACAGCAAAAAGTAATGGAGCAATTGAAATTGGCTATGAAAGCTAAAGATAAGGTTGCATTAGAATCACTTAGAGCTATAAAATCAGCGCTCTTAATGGTAAGTACTAGTGGTGATGGTGAAATCACAGAGGATGACGAAATACAATTAGTACAGAAATTAGTGAAACAAAGAAAGGATAGTGCTGCAATATTTATAGAGCAAGGAAGACAAGATCTTGCCGATCCAGAATTGGCACAAATTGCGGTTATTGAGCAGTTTTTGCCTGAACAACTTACAGAAGAGGAAGTAGAGAAAGTAGTGGTTCAAACTATTGATTCAATAGGTGCTTTAGGAATGAAGGATATGGGTAAGGTAATGGGTATTGTATCTAAAGAATTAGCAGGTCAAGCAGATGGTAAATTAATTTCTACCATTGTTAAAAAGAAATTATCATAAGTATTTTGTGCTTGCTTCATAACATTTAGTTTTGAATACTGAATACTGAATACTGAATACTGAATACTGAATACTGAATACTGAATACAGAAAAAAAATGGCCTCGTGGCGCAACTGAATAGCGCATCAGATTTCGGCTCTGAGGGTTGGGGGTTTGAATCCCTTCGAGGTCACTAGTAAAAAGCCTAATCAACACTATTTTAGTTGATTAGGTTTTTTTTATTTTATTTTTTGGGTAAATCGGTACAATAATCGGTACGATAATGTAGTGTAGTTTAATTCTAAGATATATCTAAAAGATATTTTGACAATGCTCTTTTGACTTTGAGTTTGTTAAATTTCAATTTCAAATATTAGAAAAACCAAAGCCAGAAAATAATCTTTGCATAAATGCATATAGTACTAAGATGAATAAAATTACTGTAAACCAAGTAAAGGCCTTTAAAGAATACTTAAGGATAAGATTGCTTAGGTTTTTAAAACCATCTTCATATATTCCTTTCAAAAGTAAAACTGTCTTCATAATGTTGGGGGTTATTATTTTTAACAAATCTCCTGCAATAAATAAACGTAAGTTTTAAGATTCGACCAAAAACAGTAAATACTTGGTTGAAATACATGCTCAATTCTTTTTAAAGAAGAAATCGTCCTTTTACAGACCAAGTATTAATTTTCTCTTAAGTTAAACGGTGATTTTTGAAGATAAACTACAACGTAAACGCCCATGCCATATCTAGTAATTTTCAATTCCTAAAATTATATTGGATAACTACTTGTAAACGTGCTCGTAATTAAATAGTTCTTATTGTAGTACATAAGGCATTAGTTTTCTAATTTTTTTTGTCTCTACATACATTGTTTGAGATTAATGCCCCCTTCGAGGTCACTATTAAAAAAGCCACATCTTTAACGGATGTGGCTTTTAATTTTATAGTTTATTTTATAAATTGTGGTATTGCTTATCTAAGTCGTAACGGAATTTGAGATTATATTTTTAATAATCATTTTGGCATGAATTCGGGAGTTCTCGATAAACCATTTATGAGTTTCCATTCCGCCACAAATTACCCCTGCCAAATAAAGTCCTTTGACGTTGGTTTCCATTGTTTCGGTATTATACTCAGGAAGTTTTTTCTCATCATTGCTGATATGTACACCTAACATTTCTAAAAAGCTAAAATTAGGTTTGTAGCCTGTAAGGGCTAATACAAAATTATTATCAATTTCTACGTCTCCGGTTTCTGTTGCTAGAGATATTTTGTCCTTTGTGATTGCCTTAACTGTTGTATTATAATACGCCTTAATGCTACCTTCTTCAATTCGATTAATTATATCTGGTCGAACCCAATATTTTACACGTTGTCCTACCTCTGAACCACGAATAATTAATGAAACCTCTGCGCCTTTCCGATAACACTCTAGGGCAGCATCAATTGCAGAATTACTAGCGCCTACAACGGCTACTTTTTGACCTGAGTAGTAATGTGGGTTATTATAATAATGAACTACTTTATCCAAATTTTCACCAGGTACATTCAATAAGTTAGGAATGTCGTAAAAACCTGTAGCAACCACAATTTGTTGCGCAGTATATGTATTCTTGTCTGAGGATATGCTAAAGGTTTCATCAACTTTTTTGACGTCCTCAACTTTTTCGAACAAATGAATATTTAATTTGTTGGAGGTTACTATACGTCTATAGTATTCTAAAGCCTCATCTCTTTTGGGTTTAGCTTCTTTGCTAATAAAAGGAATATCATCGATTTCCAATTTTTCAGATGATGAGAAAAACTGCATGTTAGATGGGTAGTGGAAAAGGGAATTTACAATAGGCCCCTTTTCTAAGATAAGGTAGCTAATACCGTTTTTCTTGGCTTCTAAACCACACGCTATCCCTATTGGTCCACCACCAATGATGATGATATCAAATTCAGTTTTCATCCCTTTAATTCTTTTATCGTTTTTAAAGGGTCGTCACTTTTAAAAACAAAGCTTCCGGCAACTAAAATATCAGCACCTGCTTCTACTAATTTTTGAGAGTTTTGAGTGGTAACACCTCCATCAATTTCTATTAAAGCAGATGAATTTTTTCTTTTAATTAATGCTTTTAAAGCCTTTACTTTTTCGTACGTATTTTCAATGAACGACTGGCCGCCAAAACCAGGATTAACACTCATAATCAATACTACATCAATGTCTTGAATGGTGTCTTCTAACAGCATTATATTGGTATGCGGATTTAAGGCGACACCAGCTTTCATACCATGAGCCTTAATGGCCTGCAAAGTTCTATGTAAATGAGTGCATGCTTCGTAGTGCACCGTTAATATACTGGCTCCTAAATTGGCAAATTCTTCAATGTAACGGTCAGGGTCTACAATCATTAAATGCACATCTAGTGGCTTCGTGGCACTTTTTTGAATTGCCTTCACCACAGGCATACCGTATGAAATGTTTGGAACAAAAACGCCGTCCATAACATCAATATGATGATACTCCGCTTCACTGGCGTTCACCATTTCTACATCACGCTGAAGATTTCCAAAATCTGCAGCTAAAAGTGATGGTGCTATACTTGGTTTTCTCATTTCGTATTCCTTTTGAATTTATTACAAAAATAAGAATTTGAAATTCGTTGTGCTCAGATTTTGGACATTGCTTTTACTTCATTCAATCTATTTTAGCGTCACCATTTTTCATTAAAATAGGATTTACTTTTGTCTTATACTTTTCTAGAATATTGTTTAATTTTTTTAATTCTACATCAAGCTCTGCTGATAATTCTTCATATACTTTGTATGCGCCATTAGTAGGTTTGGCATCTCCATCTTCTACACTACGTCGTAATGATGCTAATCTATTGTTTAGTTTTATCGGAAAGTTTAAAGGGTCTTGTCCAGACTGATTTTTAACCTGATACAGGGCTTCTTCAACTTCTGATAATTCTTTTAAAAACGGAGTTACGGTTTTATTATAATCGTTTTGTTCAATTTTATCTTTTGAATCACTGAATGTTTTTTTGATTTTTCGAATTTTAATAACCGCTTCATTGGCAGCAGTAGTTTCCCCCATTATTTTATTTGACAATTCGAACTGCTCATCTAAATCTTCTTTAGTGATTCCTTTAAGATTTGGATTCATTTCTAGATCAAATGAATATGTTTTTTCATAATCTCCCGATTTCATTTTTACCTTATAACTGCCTAAAGGTGCTTTTGGGCCTCTTGCAGGTCTTGCGCTCCAAATAATCATAACATCAAAAGTTGTCGCTCCAGGATACCTAAGGTCCCACGTAAATGTGTTGATTCCTTTTGCGGTGGTAGGTTTCGATGAGCCTCCACGTAACCAATACGGTAAATTTGGGTCAATCTCATACTTAGGTTTACTACCGGTAAAGGTGTTTATTAATTTGTCGTCGGCATCATAAATTTCAAACGTGATGGTATCTTTCTGATCTTTTAGATAGTATTGAATAGATGCATCGGTTAACCCTCTATAGGTATTACTAGGTTGAAACAGTACTGCTTCTTGTTTGGTCATTTCTGGAGTGAACTGTCTTAGTGGTTGAATATCATCTAAAATCCAAAAACCTCTACCGTGGGTTCCTAAAACAACATCATTGTCTTTAATTACTAGATCACGTACGGGCGTATCTGGTAATTTTAACTGAATACTCTGCCATAATTCACCATCATTCATAGAAAAATAAACGCCATGCTCTGTGGCTAAGAATAGAAGGCCTTCTCTAACCGGATCCTCGCGAACAGCTCTTGCAAAATGACCATCTTTGATTCCATTGGTAATCTTTGTCCAAGTTTTACCATAATCATGGGTTTTAAAAACATAAGGTTGTCTATCATCTACTTGATATCGGTTTGCAGCGACGTAAAGTGTACCGGGATTATGGATAGATTCGTCAATAATACTGACTCTAGAAAATTTTGGTAAATCTTTTGGAGTGATGTCTGCCCAATTTTTACCTGCATCTCTAGTGATATGTATTTTTCCGTCATCTGAGCCTGCCCAGATGGTATTGATGTCATGATTAGATGGTGCAAGTGCAAATACAGTAGCGTAAATTTCAGGTCCGTTCATATCCATGGTAATAATTCCACCAGTTTTCCCTAATGTAGAGGGGTCTGCATAGGTGAGGTCCGGACTAATTTTTTCCCATGATTGTCCGTCATCGGTAGTTTTCCATACGTGTTGCGAGCAAGTATACATTACGTTAGAATCTTGTGGAGCGAACATAATTGGAAACGTCCATTGCCAGCGTTCTGGTAGCGCACTGGCAGGTTCTCCTGAGAAAAACCTTGGATATACTTGAATGTCTCTTGATTGCCCGTTGCTTCTATCATATCGTGTTAAAAGTGCACCTTGGCTACCTGCATAGAAAATATCTAAATTCTCGGGGTGCTGGGTAATCCAACCACTTTCACCTCCGCCAACGGCATAAGCCCAACCATCGCCTTGACCACGTGCCTGCATATGTTCCCAACCATCACTAGGCATAGCTATAGTACTATTGTCTTGTTGTGCACCTGCAACATGATACGGAATATCATTAGTTGTCATGACATGATATAATTGCGTAGTAACATAATCTTCTTCTGTCCAAGTCTTTCCACCGTTTATGCTGACGATACCACCACCATCATTGGAAGAAATCATACGCTGCGGATTATTTGGGTCAATCCACAAATCATGGTTATCGCCATGCGGAACTTTTATTTCGGTATCAAAAGTTTTACCACCATCCGTAGATTTCCAGAAATCAACATTTAATCCGTAGACAATATCTTTATCAAAGGGATCAGCATAAATTCTAGAATAGTAAAAAGCACGTTGTCTAAGTTTACGCTCATCATTGGTGCGTTCCCATGTTTTACCAGCATCATCTGAACGAAATACACCACCTTCGTTTGCTTCAACAATTGCCCAAACACGGTTTGAATCTGCGGGAGAAACAGTCACTCCGATTTTACCAATAGGGCCATCTGGCATACCAGGATTTTCTGTTAAATCTGTCCAGGTCTCACCGGCGTCAGTGGATTTCCATAGCTTACAATCTGGTCCGCCGCCCCACATTTTCCATGCTTTTCGTTGAACCTGCCACGTGCTTGCATATAGAACTTTAGGGTTATTTCTGTCGATGATTAAATCTACCGCACCAGCTTTGTCGCTAACATATAATGTCTTTTTCCATGTATTTCCACCATCCGTACTTTTAAAAACCCCACGTTGTTCATTATCACCATAGGGGTGACCTAGAGCAGCAACATAAACGATATCAGGATTTGTTGGATGAATTCTAATTCGAGATACCGCTTGGGTTTCTTCAAGTCCTAAATGCCTCCATGTTTTACCGCCATCTTTAGTCTTATAGACACCATCACCTTGCGTTATGCTACCTCGTAGTTGTACTTCTCCCATGCCGATATAAACAATATCAGGATTTGTTTCTGCGATGGCTACCGCACCAACTGAAGAGCTTGTAATTTGGCCGTCTGTAACTGGCGCCCATTCATTACCACCATCCGTAGTTTTCCATAGTCCGCCACCAGTAGCTCCAAAATAATATTCGTTCGGTCTACCTGGGCTACCTGCTGAACCTAATGAACGACCGCCACGAACGGGTCCAATATTTCTCCATTCTAAATTTTCATAGTAATCTTTCTCTAATGGAGGAGTTATGTTGGTTTTGTCTGATTTCTTTTGAGCAAAACTGGTGCTAAAAATAGATAGCACAAATACAAGAAAGAGATAGCGGAGCTTAATAGTCATAAAGTTGAAATTTGGTTGGTATACTAAATATTGGATATTGAATAATTCTAGTTTGAAAATAATAATTTAATCTGCTAATTCTATGAGATTGCTCAAATTTAACGGCTTGGTAAACATGTCAATCTCACCTTCATTATTAAGTGGCCATTCACCTTTAGGCCGATCCCAATAAAGTTCTACTCCGTTGCCATCTGGGTCATCAAGATATAGTGCTTCTGAAACACCATGGTCTGCAGCGCCTGTAAGTTGATATTTAAAATCATTGAGTCTTTTTAAAATTTGCCCCAAATCCTTTCTGGTAGGGTATAGAATTGCTGTATGGTATAGTCCTACTCCATGTTTCGAAGCATGCGGTGCATTCTTGCTCTGCCATGTATTTAAACCAATATGATGATGATAACCACCAGCAGAAATAAAGGCTGCCTGTTCACCATACTTCGTTGTAATTTCAAAACCTAGTATCTCACAATAGAAATGAATGGATTGATTTAGGTCAGATACTTTTAAGTGTACATGACCTATTCTTGTTTGATCAGGAATTTTGTATTTCATGAAATTTTAAACTATTCTTTCCCAGTATATATCTTATGATTTTCATCTCCGCCAGCAATGATATATGCGAATAAATCTACGACCTCTTGCTCATTTAATCTATTCAACAAAGCTGGAGGCATTGGAGATACCGGTGAAAGCTCTTTTTTTAGTATGGCACTCTTTGCAATACTAACGGTATAGCTTTCATTAAATGGATTCGGCATTATTACAATAGAATCTCCAACTTCAGATTTAATTCGACCAGCCAGTTTCGCATCGTCCTTTAAATGAAAAAGGGTATTTGCATATTGGTCTGAAATTTCATCGTTCGGACTATAAATAGCGAACATTAAATCATAAGTACTGAATTTTGTATGTGCTTGGGTAAGATCAGGACCTGCAGCACCACCTTCACCACGCATTCTGTGACACAATACACAGGTTGCCGAGGCAAATGCTCTTTTACCAGCTTTTATATTGCCTTGGTAGTTATCTAAACCACCCCAAACAACATCGCCCATATTTTCGCCAGTGTAATTTTTACCCGGTCCAAAAGGTTGTGGTAAATCTGCCACAGCGCTAGATGGCGAGTATACTCCGGAAATTTCTTGAAAATAATCTCTTTCTTTTTCTGGAACATGAGATAGGGCTCGTTGCCTAACATTCTCCATATAGGCTTTAAAGCTCATGCCACCCTTAGAACCTAACACATCAAAATACCAAGAAAAATAACGCGTTCTTAAATCTTTGTTCCATCCATTTTCGGCATTGCTTAATAGCATACCGTAATAAATAGCCTCACTTGGCGGCATTTTAGCGATAACATCCCTAATTAATGGACCGTATTGTTCACTGCGCAAGGTGGCTTCATTAGATAGCATTTCAACACCTTCTGTAACTGTTTTTTGCTCTGTATGATATTCGAGTCTCTCTACAAGTTTATTAACTATACCGTCAGCTTCTAGGTATAAAAGTATCTGAGCCAATTCTTTACTCACAGCACTTTCTGTTGCAGGAAATAAAGGGTTTAAAGTTTTTATGATTTTTTGTTTTTCGCTCTTGCTTGGCATTCCCATTCTAATGAAATTTAGAGAATAGGTGCGAAGTAAATCCATCTGCATTTCAGCATCTAAAGTGGTAATGGGTATTGCCATTAATTTTTTCAAAATCAACGATTGAAGTTGTTCGTCGCCCTGATGATTTAAAGCAATACTACTTTCAATAATTTTTCTGTTGTCAGATTCTTTTTTGTAATTGTCTAACCAAGAAGCAATAGGTTGATGTTCTAATGCAACTCTAGAGGCGTATCGCATAAATCGATCCTTATCTGCTAAATGCTCCCATGCCAATTCTGTGCCTTTCGGGGAAACAGTTACATGGTACTCTTCTATTTGTTTACGCAGATTTCGTTCTTGTGTATTATTTGAATTTACCTGGGATGTTTTGGTTGTATCTGAGCCTGTATATCGCAATCGGTAGAGGTGAGAATCTAGTCGACGACCACCGGTTGCAAAATATAAGTTACCGTCATTACCCGCAATCATATCTGTTAAGGGTAGGGGAGTTCCTGATAAGAATTCTTCCCTTTTGGCTTCATAAGTACTTTCTTTCTCAATTAAATCAATAAAATAAACAGTACCAAAACTCCAATCCATTGCCAATAGTCCGTTTTTATATCTCTCAGGAAAATTTAGTGAAGAGGTGGATAAAACTGCGGTTGGGGATCCTTGTTCTAAATTATGAACGGCAGGTAAATTGTCTGGATAATAGGCAGGCCATTTTCCGGATCCTGTTCGCCAGCCGTATTCGCTACCACTGGTAACATGGCAAATTCTAGTAGGTCTATACCAAGGCATACCAATATCCCATTCCATGTCGGCATCATATGCGAAAAGTTCACCATCTGCATTGAAAGCCATATCAAAAGGATTTCTAAAACCTGCAGAAATTAATTCAAAAGACGACCCATCAGGATTAAATTTTGTTATCCATCCGCCTGGCGCTTTAATATCATTTGCGTGACCTCTTGCATCTAAGTAGGGGGTAAAGAGATTATCCTCGTCCCAGTTGTTGGGTATTCGACTATTTTGTTTTACACTTTCAGGTATTAAAGTATGGTTGCCGGCAATGAAATAAATTTCCTTTGCATCTGGTGATAGTGTGAAACTATGTGGCCCATGTTCTCCGCTTCCTTCTAATTTAAGAAGCATTTTTACGGTATCTAACTTGCCATCATTATTAGTATCGGTTATTCTGTAGATGCCACTACCATTCTCTTGGTCGTCTGAAATTTCGTCATCCCAATTTTTATTAACCGCAACATATAAACTATTGAACGCCCACAATAAACCATGTGCTTCCCCAATTTCTAAATCTAATGACGTTACATCTTTCGCATTAAGAACATCTCCAATTTCAGGAGTTTGAAATTGATATAGTTTACCATATTGATCACAAGCATACATTGTATTACCATTACCCTGAGCTAATGCTACCCACGAGCCTTGTTCATGATTACTGGGATGATAAATTTCTTCTAGTAGAAAATCTTTTGGAGTGTTAAATTCGATACTCGTTTCTTCTACGATTTCTTTTTCTTTCTTGTTGCAAGAGAATAGTAAACACGTGAGGGTGATAATTAAGAATCGGTTGGTGGTATTGGTCATGATTTCTGATAATTGGTTACTTAAAGATACAAAGTAACATAATGCAATTATCAGTCTAATTGACGTAATCCTTCATAAATTGAAATAGCCACGGCATTTGCTAAGTTTAAACTTCTAATATGCTCGCTGTATAAGGGTATTTTAGCTGTTTTGTTATGATACTGCGCTAAGATTGATTTAGAAAGTCCGACAGATTCTTTCCCAAATACCAAAAACATTTCATCTTTATAATCAATCTCCCAATGGTTTTGCTTTGCGGTAGCAGAAAAGAAAATCATTTCTTTATCATGATGCTGTTCAAAGAACGATTCTAAATTTTCGTAGATGATTACGTTTAAGTGTTGCCAATAATCTAGACCAGCTCGTTTTAAACGTTTATCACTAAGTTCGAATCCAAATGGCTTTACTAGGTGAAGTGTAGATCCTGTGGCAAGCGCCAATCTACCAATATTACCTGTATTATTGGGTATTTCGGGTTCTATTAATACAATATTAAAACTCATTATTTTTTAAAGGATTGTAGGTATAAATGTTCCACTTTTTCTCTTGCCCAGGGTGTTCTTCTTAGAAATTTTAAACTGGACTTAATTGACGGATTACTTTTAAAACAGTTGATATCTATTTGACCGGCCAAATCTTCCCATGAATACTTTTTAGTAAGTTCTTCTAGTATAGTAACTAGTTTAACGCCATGTAACGGATTATTGGGTTGGGTTTCAGAATTCATCAATGAAATATTAATATGATTATGTGGTTCGGTTATTTCTGGAATGCAATGTACATTGATAAGGCGGGAATTTCTATATTATTTTTTAAAGTTCGTTCGCCTTTTAAATCAAACGTGTCGCCAGAAACGGCTTCTTGCCAAGTGCCATCAATTTTATAATTTATGTTTTTGTTGTAAGCGTTATAAACAACCAAAATATTCTTCCAACTATCTTCATTGGCATTGTCCTTAATCATATAGGAAACAATTCCATCTTCAATAGTCTGAAATTTTAAATGACTTACTACATCTTTAGCACTTTTCATGTGAAATGCTGGGTGGGCCTTGCGTAGTGAAATTAAATTCTTATAATATTGAAAGACTTCTTTGTGTTGAACTTTCCAATTCCAATTAATTTGGTTGATGCTATCTGGGAGGTTATAGGAGTTGTGCTCCCCATTTTTTGTACGGAGCATTTCTACACCTGCATGCAAAAACGGAGTTCCTTGAGAGGTTAACACAATTGCATTTGCCAATTTATCCATAGCAATTAATTCGTCTGTGTCTGCTTCAGGCTTTGAGATTTTTAATTTATCGAATAAGGTATGGTTGTCATGACAAGAAACATAATTGATAGACTGCCAGGGTTCTAATGCCCATGGCGCATTTGAATAGTTAACTTTTTTATATTCGAGTTGTGGATGTTGAATTGCGCCAATAACTCCGAATTTTATAGATTCCTCCATGTCTTTTGCGCTACTGACAAAACCAGTGCTTTCATCTTCAAAAACAGAGCCTTTAATGCCATCACGAACATCATCGTTAAAAGCAGCAATTTGAGGTAATTGCTTCATGTGTTTTTTAAGGGCACGTTTTTCTTCGGGAAGTGGTGAATCTTTTGCTGTCCATCCTTCACCATATAATAATGCATCGGGATTTATTTTTTTGACTGCGTCAGCTATTTTATTCATGGTTGTGATGTCATGAATTCCCATAAGGTCGATTCGAAAACCATCAACATGATATTCCTTAGTCCAATACGTAACAGATTCTATCATGAATTTTTGCATCATAGCACGTTCAGAAGCTGTCTCGTTACCACAAGCTGCCGCGTCGGCATAAGAGCCATCTTGCCAATGTCGATAGTAATAGCCTGGCACTTCTTGGTTGAAGTTAGCTTCTTCGGTCTTGCCAGTATGGTTGTAGGCCACATCTAGTATAACACCGATGTTATTATCATGAAAGGCTTTCACCATTTGCTTGAATTCCTTAATCCTAACTGCAGCATTAAAAGGGTCTGATGAAAACGAGCCTTCAGGCACATTATAATTTTGTGGATCATAGCCCCAATTATATTGAGGTCTATCTAAATTTGCTTCGTCAATTGAATAATGGTCAAAAGTGGGTAATAAATGTACATGGGTTATTCCCAATTCCTTTAAATGGTCTATGCCAGTAGAAATATTGTCTTTCCCTTTTGTACCTTCCTCGACCAGTCCTAAATATAAACCGGGTAATGATGAGCCTGATTCAGGATGGATGGTCATATCTCTAATATGAAGCTCATAAATAATGGCTTCGTTCAAATGGTTTATATGCGGACCTTTATCTTTTTCCCATTTATCAGGATTTGTAGTGTTCAAATCAAGAACCATAGCTCTATTGCCATTTACCCCAACTGCTTTGGCGTAGATACCAGGTGTTTCTTCTAACCATCTCCCATTTATTTTCACCTGATACGTGTAATAAATTCCATCAAGGTCTTTGGTTACCTCTTTTTGCCAAATGCCACTTTTGGCAGATTTAAGAGAAAAAGTTTCGAAAGAATTGGAAGCATTGCCAGTTTTAAATAATCGGACTTTAACTTCTTCTGCTGTAGGGGACCATAATTTAAATAAGGTTGATTCTTTAGAATAATTAGTCCAAAGGTTTTCATGAATTGGTGCAGGATAATTGTCAAAACTTGTAGTGAGTTTTTGATTTTTGCAAGAACTTAAAAATGTGACACTCATTATTATTAATAAGAATTGTTTCATTGGTATTGAATGATAGTAATCTAATATAAGGAAGATAAATTTGAGAGCCTTTGTTGGTTGTTGTAATCGTTCGAATAACTTTACAGACCATTATAAATGAAAAAACTCCGGTAATCAGCCGGAGTTTATTCATCAATCAAAAAACGAACAGTCATGATAAACTGTTGTTACCGTTAAAATTACAATTAATATGCCATAAAACCAATTTAGGATATATTTAACGTGTAATTTTTATAGCTTGAACGCTAAGGATTATTACCCCAAATACGTTTTTAGTATTTTACTTCTAGAAGTATGCTTTAATCTTCTAATCGCTTTCTCCTTAATTTGACGAACTCTTTCTCTTGTTAAATCGAAAGTTTCACCAATTTCTTCCAAAGTCATAGAATGTTGACCTGCAAGACCAAAGTACAAACGAATTACGTCTGCTTCACGTGGAGTTAATGTTTCTAATGCTCGCTCAATTTCGGTACGTAAAGACTCATGTAAAAGTTCTCTATCTGGATTTGGAGATTCACCACTACGAAGTACATCGTAAAGGTTAGAATCTTCACCATCGATAAGAGGCGCATCCATAGATACGTGTCTACCTGAGTTTTTCAAAGATTGTTTAACATCTTCGACTGTCATGTCCAATTCTTTTGCGATTTCCTCAGGAGAAGGCATTCTTTCATGCGCTTGCTCTAAAAAAGCAAAAGTCTTGTTGATTTTATTGATCGAACCAATTTTGTTTAATGGCAATCGAACAATACGTGATTGCTCTGCCAAAGCTTGTAATATAGATTGACGAATCCACCATACAGCGTAGGAGATGAATTTGAATCCCCGCGTTTCGTCAAAACGCTGTGCAGCTTTAATTAACCCAAGGTTTCCCTCGTTAATTAAATCTGGTAAAGTAAGGCCTTGGTTTTGGTACTGCTTTGCAACTGAAACCACGAATCTGAGGTTGGCTTTTGTAAGTTTTTCAAGAGCGATCTGGTCGCCTGCCTTGATGCGTTGTGCCAACTCTACTTCTTCATCAGCGGTAATCAAGTCAACTTTTCCAATTTCTTGTAAGTACTTGTCCAAAGATGCGGTCTCCCTATTGGTGACCTGTTTTGTAATCTTAAGCTGTCTCATTAAAATAAATTAAGTTCAATTTGCATAGACTGCATATACTTATACGTAAAAAACTTTCGAATGTTACAATTGAAGGTAAAAAACTTTGTTTATCTGTTGAAATGCATAAAAAAAGCCCCAACATATATGTTGAGGCTTACTTTTTAAACTTAAAAAGAGTTAATCTCTTCTTGGTTTTCTATCACGATCACGATTACGATCGTTTCCACGACGGTCATCTCTTCGTTTGTCATCACGTGGCGGTCTTTCTACAAAACCTTCTGGTTTTGGTAAAAGAGCTTTACGAGAAACTTTCTCTTTTCTTGTTCTTGGATCAAGACCGAAATACTTAACATCAAACACATCTCCCATGTTTACCACATCGGTTACGTTTTCAGTTCTTTCCCATGCCAATTCAGAAACGTGAAGTAAAACTTCGTTTCCTGGGGCGTCGATATATTCAACAACAGCACCAAAATCTAACATTTTGATAACTTTTACTTCGTATACGTTACCGACTACAGGTTTGAACAATATAGCATCGATTTTTGCCATAACAGCATTAATACCAGCTTGACCTACACCTAATATTTCAACGATACCTTCTTCTGTTACTGGATCTTCGTTTATAACGATAGTAGTCTCAGTTTCTTTTTGCATCTCTTGAATCACTTTTCCTCCTGGTCCGATTAAAGCACCGATGAATTCGTTAGGGATTCTACGCGTAACCATTGTTGGCGCATGCTCCTTAACATCTGCATTTGGAGTTGAAATAGTGTCAGTTATTTTACCTAAGATATGTAAACGACCTTCTCTTGCTTGTTTTAGTGCATTTACTAAAATCTCATAAGACAATCCCTTTACTTTAATGTCCATTTGACACGCAGTAATACCTTCGGAAGTACCGGTAACTTTAAAGTCCATATCACCTAAGTGATCTTCATCACCTAAAATATCAGAAAGAACTGCATATTTTCCAGTTTCTGCATCAGAAATTAATCCCATTGCAATACCTGAAACAGGTCTTATCATTTGAACACCAGCATCCATCAATGCCATTGTACCTGCGCAAACAGTAGCCATAGAAGAAGAACCGTTAGATTCTAATACTTCAGATACTACACGTACTGTATAAGGACAGTCAGCAGGTATCATTCCTTTTAAGCCACGTTGCGCCAAGTTACCATGACCAACTTCTCTTCTAGAAGTTCCTCTTAACGGTCTTGCCTCACCTGTACAAAAAGGAGGGAAGTTATAATGTAAGTAGAAATTTTCTTCACCTTCGTGAGATGGCATATCTATTTTGTTTGCATCTCTAGAAGTTCCTAAAGTTACAGTTGCCAATGCTTGAGTTTCACCTCTTGTGAAAATTGCCGAACCGTGTGTTGATGGTAAATAATCAATTTCACACCAAATTGGTCTAATTTCATCTGTCTTACGACCATCTAAACGTAAACCTTCATCTAAGGTTAAGTTTCTTATCGCAGCTTTTTCAGCTTTAGAGTAATACCTAGATACCAAATCACCATAATCTGCTAATTCTTCTTCAGAAAAAGTTGCTTTTATTTCCTCTTTAATTTCAGAGAATGCAGCACTTCTTTCATGTTTAGCAGACCCAGCTTTTGCAATAGCATATACTTTATCATATGCCATGTCATGAATCTTCTTCGCTAAATCTAGATCTTCTCTTTCTTCTGCGTACTCACGTACTTCTTTTTTACCGAAAGCTTCAGCTAATTTTACTTGAGCAGCACATTGTACTTTAATAGCTTCGTGAGCAAATTTGATAGCTTCTGCCATTTCTTCTTCAGAAATCTCATCCATTTCACCTTCAACCATCATCACAGAATCAGCTGATGCTCCGATCATCATATCGATGTCAGATTCTGCTAATTGTGCTCTCGTTGGGTTGATGATAAATTCACCATTAACACGACCAACTCTTGCTTCAGAGATTGGGCATTCAAAAGGAAAATCTGATAATTGAATGGCAGCGGAAGCAGCTAAACCAGCCATAGCTTCTGGCATAACGTTTTCGTCATGAGACATTAACTGAATCATAACTTGTGTTTCAGCATGGTAGTCTTTTGGGAATAACGGACGTAAAACACGATCCACTAAACGCATAGTCAATACTTCACCATCACTTGGCCTTGCTTCTCTTTTGAAGAAACCACCAGGGTAACGACCTGCAGCCGCAAATTTTTCACGATAATCTACCGTTAGTGGAAGAAAGTCCACATCACTTTGTTTGTAATTGGAAACAACTGTACATAATAACATACATTTTCCTGACTGAACAACAACAGAGCCGTGAGCCTGTTTTGCCAATTTACCGGTTTCGATAGAGATTTCCCTACCGTCACCAAGGTCTATGACCTCTTTAAATACTTTTGGAATCATAAAATTTGATTAAAACCTGCGCATTGCAGATTTGTTAAACAATGGTCTTTCCGACTAATTTTCTCTGGTCGGAGTTGTTGTGTTGTTGTGTTGACCAATGAAAAACCGTGTGTAGCTTTTTGTGTTCACCTTTGCCAATTAATGGCTAAATCTCCCAAGGCCCGGAGTAATTTAAAAAAAGGGGATAGTTAACTATCCCCTTTTTGCAATATTATTTTCTAATACCAAGCTCTTTAATTAGCTCTCTGTATTTTACAATATCATTTTTAATCATATAATCAAGAAGACTTCTTCTTTTACCTACTAGTTTCACAAGTGAACGCTCAGTGTTGTAGTCTTTATGATTTTTTTTCAAGTGACCGGTCAAGTGATTGATACGGTGTGTGAATAAAGCAATCTGACCTTCTGTAGAACCTGTGTTCTCAGCTTTGCCGCCGTGCTTCTTAAAAATTTCGGCTTTTACTTCTTTTGTTAAATACATTCCAATATTATTTTAAATGATTTTTATGTACGTGATTGGTTTTCAATCAGGGCGCAAAGATACTCTTTTTTTGAAATAAGAAACTATTTCAATTCAAGAAAAACATAGACCTTATTATGACCTGACAGGATTGTTCTGTATTAAGTCAATATAAAGGTTAACTTTTTTCTTCAAATCTTTTCTATGCGAAATGAAATCCAAGAAACCGTGTTCCAATAAAAACTCAGATGATTGAAAGCCTTCAGGCAATTCTTTACCAGTAGTATCTTTGACAATACGAGGACCCGCGAAACCTATTAGTGCTCCTGGCTCTGCAATGTTGATATCGCCAAGCATGGCGTATGATGCCGTTGTGCCACCAGTTGTAGGATCGGTACAAAGCGAAATATATGGTAAACCAGCTTCAGATAACTGAGCCAACTTAGCAGATGTTTTTGCAAGTTGCATTAGTGAAAGAGCAGCTTCCATCATTCGGGCTCCACCAGACTTTGAAATCATCATGAAAGGAGTTTTCTTTTTAATGGCGTGGTCTATACCACGAGCAATTTTCTCACCAACAACACTACCCATTGAACCACCAATGAATTTGAAATCCATACAACAGATAACAATATCCTTACCGAAAGATTTTCCGTAACCTGTTCTTACGGCATCTTTAAGTCCGGTTTTTTTCTGGGCTGCTTTTAAACGCTCACTATATTTCTTGGTATCCTCAAATTTCAAGGGATCTTTTGATGAAAGCTTTTCATCAAGTTCGGTAAACTTATTGTTATCGAACAAAATTTCAAAATACTCTTTGCTACCTATTCTTACATGGTAATCATCCTCAGGGCTTACATAAAAGTTTTTGGCCAAATCTTCTGACTCAACAATTTTGCCAGTGGGTGATTTGTACCACAAGCCTTTTGGAGTGTCCTTTTTTTCTTCAGTAGAAGTCTGTATTCCTTTTTCCTTTCTTTTAAACCAAGCCGTCATATCTTCCATTTATAGGTTAACTTAAAGTCAGTTATAACGTATTTACGTTGTTTAAGTCTTCAAATGCTTTTTTCAAACGTTCGATAAAGGTTACTTCACCTTTTCTTAACCAAACTCTTGGGTCGTAATATTTTTTATTAGGCTCGTCAGCTCCTTTAGGGTTGCCAATTTGTGATTGTAAATAGTCTTTATTGTCTTGTACATAATCACGAACACCTGCTAGAAATGCATACTGTAAATCTGTATCGATATTCATTTTTATAACACCGTAGCTGATACCTTCTCTAATTTCTTCTACTGTAGATCCAGAACCACCGTGGAATACAAAATCGATATGATTATGCTCTACATTGTATTTTTTCGAGATATATTCTTGAGAATTCTTAAGAATTTTCGGAGTTAATTTTACGTTACCAGGCTTATATACTCCATGAACGTTTCCAAATGCAGCAGCAATGGTGAATTTTGGACTTACTTTAGAAAGTTCTTCGTATGCGTAAGCAACCTCTTCTGGTTGAGTATATAATTTAGAATCATCTACATCTGAATTGTCTACACCATCTTCTTCACCACCTGTAATACCTAATTCTATTTCTAGCGTCATTCCCATTTTGCTCATACGCTCAAGGTAACCTTTACATATTTCTATGTTCTCTTCTAAAGGCTCTTCAGAAAGGTCAATCATATGTGAACTGAAAAGAGATTTACCAGTTTCTGCGAAATGCTTTTCACTAGCATCTAATAATCCATCAATCCATGGTAATAATTTTTTAGCACAGTGATCTGTATGTAAAATAACTACCGCACCATAAGCTTCAGCTAATTGGTGTACATGCTTTGCGCCTGCAATAGCTCCTTGTATAGCTGCTTGTTGACCTTCATTAGAAAGACCTTTACCAGCATTAAACTGAGCCCCACCGTTAGAAAATTGAATAATTACTGGCGCATTTAAGCTTGCGGCAGTCTCTAAAACACCGTTGATGGTATCAGAACCAATAACGTTTACTGCAGGTAACGCAAATCCTTTTTCTTTCGCGTAGTTGAATATTGCTTGAACTTCGTCTCCGGTAGCAACACCGGGCTTAATATTGTGAGCCATAATTTAGTGGTCTATTAGTTTCTGAAAAAATGAAAAACAAAAGTAATAAAACAATTATATTTAAAAGGGATAGTTGATACCTATTTGCAAAACAGAGTTGGCGAAATTATAATCTTTAAACCATCTTTCTGATTGAATTTCAGCAGGGTTGTAGGTTTTGAAACCCAAATCTAGACGGAAAAGAAAATAAGTAAAATCATACCGTAAGCCAATACCTGAGCCTAAAGCGATATCTTTTAAAGAAGCGACACTGTCGAATGTAGCTTGTGGGTCTTCAACATTGTCTAAAACATTCCATATGTTTCCTGCGTCGGCAAATATGGCTCCGTTTATATCACCAACAATTGGAAATCTATATTCTAGATTTAAAGCCAATTTTAGATTTGCTTCATTGAAATCGTTAACTGCTGAAACACTTCCAGGACCTAAGGAATAAGGGAACCAAGCGCGGTTATCGTTCGATCCACCTGCAAAATAACTACGAACAAAAGGAATATTGTCAGAATTGCCATAGGGTATTGCTATGCCAAAAAATGCTCGTGCTGCTAAGACATTTGAACGTGAAAGGTCCCAATACTTAACATATTCAAATTCGTTCTTTATGTATTGAGAAAAGGGTACCCCAAATACCAATAATTGTTCTTCGTCATTTTTATTAAATGGAACGAAAGATGAAAAAGCTGATAAAAGATTCCCAGCACTTTCTAGTTTCCATCTAAACTGATAAAAACTGTTATCGATAATACCTGTTCTATTTGTCTTATTAAATGTATAGTTAGTGGCGAAAATCAGATTATTCTCTGTTAAACGCTTTCTTCGCTCTTCGATGAGGGTTACAGTGTTATAATCAAGTGTAGTTGAGGATACAGTTCTTTCTTCAATGGCATTAATAAACCCTGTTGTCCCAAAAGGGATACTCAATTTCGGGTCTGTCGCGTCTGTTTCTACTTCAAAAAATGTCGAAAGTAAGGGGTCGGTTTCGTAATTATCTGCAATAGCATCGAGCCTTTCATAAGTATTATTATACACATTAAAAAATCGATTACTATTCACGTTACGTACAAATTGAATGTTTATGAGTTCAATATTATGCTTAACGAAATCGCTCGGAACCCAATTATAGCCTAAGACGGTATTAAAGGTTTGTTTGTCTAAACCAATATTATTTTGAAAACTTGTACCTATCGCAATTCTTGTTTTAGGTAATGTATAGTTGGGTATTATTCTAGAGGTATTAATGAAAGGAAACCAAATACGGGGGAAGTCAAGAGTAATATCTCCACCGAACTCTGAAAAATAATTAGCCTGAAAAGTATTGCTGCTCAAAAGGCCATAGGTGCCATCGGCAGAAAAACTTAAATTCTCAGCACCTTTAAAAATGTTTCGAATAAGTAGGGTAGTGCTTAAACCTACTCCCAATCTACGAAGGTTCGAGCGACTAACTTCGAAATTTGTACCCAATGAGTATTTAGATTTTGGAGCAAGGTAGATATTGGTGTTGACCTTATTGCCAATACTATCGGCTTCAAAAATAATATTCGGATATTTAAAAATATTTAGTGCGTTAAGCTGTCTACTTGTTCTTATTTTGTCTACGTCTCTATAAATACTGTCCTTCTTGAAAAATATAGCATTAGCCAATGTTTTAGGCTTAATATCGAAATTCTTCGAATAGTGTATCGTATAGTCTCTGTAATCTATTGTGTATAATGAATCGTTTGTGTTTGTAGAAAGATAGTCTGTATAAATATTGACTTTATTGATTTTTTCAACCTTGTAAGCAGATGTGGTAACTTCATTCTCTCCTCTGGTTTTTAAATCTCCAATATTTAAGGTGATGTTCATTTTCTGATCATCTGCTACTTTTGTAGTGTCGCGTAAGATGTCAAAAGTAATTGAACTTTCTTGAAAATTTCGAATACCACTATTTCTAAAAATACCGGTAAGTCGTTCACGTTCTCTATTGAAATTAGATAAGTCAAATTGTTGACCTTCTTTTATCAATGAGTTGGCTGAATTTAGAAAATATAATGAATCAATAGCTGTTGATGAAATATCATTGCCAAGAGAATCAATCATATAAGGATTGCCAAGTTCAATATGGTAATTGATTTTAGCCTTCTTGTTCTGTTTTATGGTATCAATCTCATAAGTTGTGTTATTGGAGAAATAACCTTTACCTTGATAATAGGCGCTAACCCTTGCTAAACTTAAGCGAGTTCTTGTAGTGTCTAGAATCGCCGGTACTTCACCAATATCTTCTAACCAATTGCTTAAGCCCGTTACTAAAAAAGATTCCCCCAGACGTTCAACTTGTTTAGCAGATAGTAATTTTGTTAATCTTTTTTTTCTGTTTTCTTTTCTATACAACCATGCGTTGAATAATGAATCAGGATTTTCTTTTGCTAAATTATATAAGTTGAGTCTTAAAGGATAGCCAAGCACCGTTGAATTTGGTTTTTGATATATGAGGCTTTGAAGTTCTTCGTTATTAATTTTTACGGAATCTGCATAAATGGAATTTTTTACCACCAAATATTCATCATCCTCAACTTTTTTAAGTGAGTTGCAGGATAGCAAGACTATTGCCAATAGGGATAATAAGCTTAATTTAGCCATGTTGTTTTTGGAGCAAAGTGCCATCCTCATATAAATCAAAAATACATTATTTGAATGGTTGTCAAAAGTGAATTGAAACTTATCAAAAGTCTACAACAAAAAAAGTGCCGAAATGAACACGGTCTTTTTGTCGTTGAAGGAAAAAAAACCATAGAGGAAGTTTTGAAGTCCGATATTAAACTGTATAAATTATTTGCGGTAGATTCTGAAGATTTTAAAATAGAAGGAGTAGAGGTCAATCGAATTACAAATAAGGAACTTAGCCAAATTAGTAGTCTTAAAAATCCGAATGGATATCTTGGAGTGTTCCATATCCCTAAGCAGGAGCAAAAAATACCGTCAGACTGGATTTTAGTGCTTGATGGATTGCAGGACCCGGGAAATTTTGGTACCATTATTAGGCTGTGTGATTGGTTCGGTGTGTCAGATATTGTTTGTTCGCCTGAAACGGTAGATTGCTATAACCCAAAAGTGCTACAAGCGACTATGGGTTCTATTTCACGAGTTCGTATACAATATACAGAGTTGAATTCCTATCTAAGTTTTAACACACTTCCTATATATGGTACATTTATGGATGGTAATAATGTCAACGATTTAAGATTGCCGGAAAAAGGAATTCTAATAATGGGTAACGAAGGAAAGGGGATTTCTGATTCGATTACCCAATTATGTACTGATAGGTTGGCAATACCTCAATTTGGTGGTACTACTACAGAAAGTTTAAATGTGGCGTCTGCAGCAGCTATATTACTACATGAAATAAGAAAATAGATATTGTTCAAGTATTTAATTTCTCAAGTAGAATATTGGTGTATATGAATAAATCTTTTTGTAATCAATATTCATAGGTTAAAAGTAGGCTTTAAGAGATAAGAGTTTACTAACTACTAAATTATTCGAAAGTAAAATTAATAAAAAGACCTCTCGTTTTTAACGACTCAATATTCCCTGTCCATGGACTATTTGGGTCTTGGTCTGGAACCAGCTCATCGGTTATGGCAAAGACACCTCTTATTGATGGTGTAAATTTGAAATATTCTAAATAGAAATCTATACCGAAGCCAAGTTCGTAGTTGTACACCCATTTTTTCATTCTAAAAGTACCAGAACTATTGTCATCAAGGCTTTCTTCGTTACTGCCTAAGTTGAGGCTTCTTGATCCGCCGCCAATTAAAAAAGGTTTAAAGTTTCCAAATCTCTTTGTGCTGGCTTTAAGTAAAATAGGGAAATTTATATAGGTAGATTTAACTTCTCTAATAGCATCGCGTTCATCTTCAAAACCGGTAAAACCCATTAATCTTGAGCCGTAATGTAGTCCGGGTTCAAATCGTAAGTCTAAAAACTCATTAATACGTAATTCTCCAATAAGACCCACATTGAATCCGAAACTTTTGCTAACCAAAATATCGGGCGCATTTTCTTTGTACTCTATCTTAAAATCATATTGATTTAAACCTAGGAAATATCCCCAGTTCAACAATTTCTTGTCTTCGTTTTGTTTGTTTAATATGGGGCTTTCGTTGAATTGAGCATTCAACGTAGTAGTCATAGACAATATCGCGAGGCTTATAAAAAACCATTTCTTCATATATCCAGGTTTACGATTGTATGTCATCGAAATAATAAAGCGAACTATCTAAAGCGTTGAATTTGCCTTTTTCGCAATATAAATCGATGCCACCCCAAATGTTTGGGGTTTATTCGTTACATCTATAAACCCAATTTCGCGTAAAATATTGTTGAAGTTTTCGCCATGTGGAAAAACAGAAGCTGATTCACTTAAATACCCATATGCAGAATTATCTTTAGAAAACATTTTACCAATAAGCGGAAGAATATTCTTGGTGTAAAATTTATAACCTTGTTTATAAGGCGTTTTGGTAGGAACCGAGGTTTCTAAAATAACAAGAGACCCATTAGGTTTCAAAACTCTCAGTATTTCGGCCATGCCTGTTTCAAGAGTTTCGAAATTTCGAACGCCAAAAGAAACCGTTACAGCATCGAAAGAGTTGTCATCGAATACCAAGTTCTCGCTATCGCCAACAACCATTTCAATAGTATTGTTGAGATTTTTATCTTTTACTTTATCCTTGCCAACGGCTAACATGCCAGGTGAGATGTCAAGACCAATAATTTTTTTAGCACCAGTATTAACGAGTGCAATGGCCAAATCACCGGTTCCGGTAGCGATATCTAATATAGATTCTGGTTGTTCCTTTTTTAATATTTCAACAACTTTTTTACGCCATTTAATGTCTATGCCAAATGAAATCACACGATTTAAACCATCATAATTTTTTGATATAGTATCGAACATTTTAGTGACCTGTTCCTTTTTACCTAAATCAGAATCTTTATAGGGTGTAACTTTTCTAGACATTGAGCGCTTTTTTTGGCAAAGATACAATTTACCAAAGGCTTAATTTCTATTTAAATAGTGTGGTTGTTTCATAATTGGTTAAAGAACTGAAAATAAATAATAAACTAATTAAATTATGTAATTTTGCCCTGAAATAAATGCTATTGTTTTTAAGATATTTTTGAGCGCTTAAATAGTTAAGTGCATAATTTTTCACGAAATCTTGATAGATAGCGCTCTAATAAATTAAATGAAGATTATAATTGCTGGTGCTGGGGAAGTTGGCTTTCATTTGGCGAAGTTACTTTCCTATGAATCACAGGATATCACCTTAATTGATAGCGATAAAGAAAGTCTTGCTTATGCAGATAATCATTTAGATATACGTGTATTAAAAGGTGATGCAACCTCTATAGCAGTGCTTAGAGATGCGCAAGTACAAGATTCTGATTTGGTTATTGCGGTAACTTCTTCTGAAACTACCAACATTACATTGTGTATGCTTGCAAAACAGTTAGGTTGTAAGCGAACTATCGCAAGAATTTCCAATACCGAGTTTATAAATAATAAAGAGTTATTGCGATTTTCAGAATTGGGAATCGATGAATTGATTTCACCTGAAGCATTAGCGGCTACTGAAATTCAAATGCTATTAAATAAGTCTGCATTTAATGATACTTATGAGTTTGAGGACGGTGAGCTTATAATGGTAGGTGTTTCCTTAATTAAATCGGCTCCGTTTGTAGGTAAAATGGTGAAGGAAGCTGCAAATATATTTCCAGAATTACATTTTATGCCAATTGCACTTCAGCGAACAGGTACTCAATATACAGTTATACCAAGAGGAGACACCTTATTTAAAGAAGGTGATCAGGTGTATTTCATTACTGTGAAAAAAGGGGTTGACGAACTTTATAAGCTAACGGGTAAGAAAAAGGCTGAAATCAAAAATGTTATGATTTTGGGTGGTAGCAAGGTAGGTTATAAAACTGCCAGAGACCTTTGTGCCAATAAGTTCAACGTTAAGTTGATTGAGAAGAACAAAGAAAAAGCTTTTGATCTGGCAGATGAATTACCAAATGCCTTAGTGATTAATGGTGATGGCAGAAATGTTGAATTGTTAGAAGAGGAAAGTTTAGAGTCTATGGATGCCTTTATTGCGGTGACCGGCAATTCAGAGACCAATATAATGTCATGCTTAGTGGCAAAATCTAAGAATATAAAGAAAACCATCGCATTAGTTGAAAACATGGATTATTTTCAACTTTCTCATTCTATCGGGATTGATACCTTAATCAATAAAAAGCTGTTAGCTGCAAATAATATTTTTAGACATATTCGTAAAGGCGAGGTAGTAGCCTTAATGCGTTTGAATAATTTAAATGCAGAAATTTTAGAGTTTATAGTTAAAAAGAATTCTAAAGTAACTGGGGCCACAATAAGAGAATTGAATTTCCCTAAAGCTGCTACTATTGGGGGTGTTGTAAGAGATGGTGTTGGTTATATTGCTCTAGGTGGATTTAAAATTCAAGAAGGTGATCGTGTAGTGGTTTGTTGCTTGCCTTCTGAGATATCAAAAATTGAACGAATGTTCCTTTAAAATGCGGCTTAACTTAAGAATCATATTTCATTTAATGGGGCTACTGTTGCTTTTTAACGGAGGCTTTATGCTTTTGGCGGCGGTAGTAAGTGGTATTTATCAAGATGGTGCTACTCTAAGCATCACTTTAGCATCAATAACGACCATGTTTGTTGGTGTCTTTTCAATGTATTATACCCGAGGGCATAAGAAAGAAGTAAAGCAAAAAGAAGGATACATTATCGTTACTTTTGGATGGATAATTATGTCTATTTCAGGTATGTTACCATATTTGTTTTCGGGAGCGGTGCCTGATGTTACGAATGCTTTTTTCGAAACAGTATCGGGTTATACCACCACAGGGGCTTCTATTATGGATGATATAGAAGCAATGCCAGAAGGTATTCTTTTTTGGCGAAGCCTTACCCATTGGATTGGGGGAATGGGTATAATTGTTTTGGCTATAGCTATTTTACCATTATTAGGAATAGGGGGTATGCAGCTTTTTTCTGCGGAAGCTCCTGGGCCAAGTGCAGATAAATTACATCCTAGAATTACCGATACGGCGAAGCGACTTTGGCTTATTTATTTTGGTTATACTATTGCAGAAACTATTCTATTGCAAATAGCTGGAATGTCATTTTTTGATGCTATAAATCATGCAATGGCGACGCTGTCTACTGGTGGTTTCTCTACTAAAAATGCAAGTATTGCTTATTGGAATGATCAACCCTTAATTCAATACATTATTATCTTTTTCATGTTTTTGGCAGGTAGTAATTTCGTTTTAAGCTACTTTGCTTTTAAGGGAAAAATACAGAAGGTGTTTAAAGATGAAGAATTTCGGTATTATGCTGGCTTCGTAATTGTATTTACAATCATAGTAGCTTTGGTAATTTATTTTAAAGCGAATATTACAAATGTAACTCCTGGTTATCCTATGATTTTGGGCAAGGGAGAAAGTTCGTTTAGGCATGCATTGTTTCAAGTAGTTTCGGTAATTACTACAACTGGCTTCGTAAGTGCAGATTTTACGCAATGGACACCATTTTTGACTGTTTTCTTTTTCGGATTATTTTTTCTAGGGGGTTCTGCAGGTTCTACGGCTGGCGGTATTAAGGTAATGCGTCACTTGTTGATTATTAAAAACGGTGTGTTAGAATTTAAAAGAACATTACATGCTAATGCAATTATTCCAGTACGATACAATAATAAAACAGTAAAGGAAAAAATTGTTTATAATATTATAGGCTTTTTTGTTCTGTATATGTTGCTCTTTATTATTGGTGCCCTTGTATTGGGTTTTTTAGGGTTAGATTTTGAATCAGCCATTGGTGGTGCGGCATCATCGTTAGGAAATGTTGGTCCGGCATTGGGTAGTTTAAACCCTGTCAGTAATTTTAATAGTTTGCCTGTATTGGCAAAATGGTGGTGTGGCTTTTTAATGTTGGCAGGTAGACTAGAACTCTTTACAGTATTAATATTGTTAACTCCTTATTTCTGGAAACGAACTTAAGCAGTGTAAATAACTGAAAACAAAAAAGTCCCTTTAGCTAAAGGGACTTTTTTGTTTTATTATGTGTTGAATATTATTTCAGCGCTTCTTTTATTCTTGAAATCGCTTCTTTAATATCTTTAACTGATGCAGCGTAAGATATGCGAATACAATTTCCATTACCAAAAGCATCACCAGTAACTGTTGCTACATTAGCTGCTTCTAGAATATACATTGAGAAATCTGATGCATTATTGATTTTAGTGCCGTTTAATGTTTTGCCAAAATATGCTGTAACATCTGGGTAGACGTAAAATGCACCCTCAGGCTCATTGCATTTAAAACCTTCTATGTCATTTAATAGACCTAAAATTAATTTACGACGTTCTTTAAATTCATCAACCATGAATTGAATACGGTCAGGTGATTCTTCTAAAGCTGTTATGACTGCACGCTGAGCAATACAATTGGCACCACTGGTAACTTGACCTTGAAGTTTATTGGTTGCGCGGGCAATGTAAGCCGGTGCGCCTATATATCCAATACGCCATCCAGTCATAGCAAATGCTTTTGCTACACCATTAACCGTAACTGTACGATCGAACATATCGTCAAATTCAGCCATTGAGGCATGTTTGGTTACGCCATAATTAATATGCTCGTAAATTTCATCACTAACAACAATAATTTGAGGGTATTTTTTTAGAACATCGGCAAGTGCACGTAACTCTTTTTTGCTATATATAGATCCACTTGGGTTGCAAGGAGAGCTGTACCATAGCATTTTAGTTTTTGGTGTAATAGCAGCCTCCAGTTGTTCTGGAGTCATCTTAAAATCATTTTCCAAAGATGTTGGTACTTCTACAGGTATACCATCTGCCAATTTAACAATATCACTATAACTTACCCAATAAGGGCAAGGTAAAATAACTTCATCCCCAGGATTTAAAATAACCTGAGCAACATTGTATAATGACTGTTTTGCACCAGTGGAAACAACGATTTGAGCAGGCTCATAACTAAGGTTATTATCTCTTTTAAATTTTGTAATAATTGCCTTTTTCAAATCTACATATCCATCTACTGGAGAATATGAATTGTAGTTGTCATTAATTGCTTGAATGGCTGCGTCTTTAATGTAATCTGGAGTTTCAAAATCTGGTTCGCCTAAGCTTAAACCTATTATGTCTTTTCCTGATGCTCTTAATTCACGGGCCTTTGCGGCCATTTCCAAAGTAGCTGACGGGGTAACACTGTTTATTCTGTCCGAAAGTTGATTGCTCATGGGTGCTATAAATTTCTAGTATTGCAATGTAGGCTCCTTGCCTAATTCTTTTAAATGTTTGAAGTGCGAAATTATAGCTTTTCTAGTAGTTTTATACTCGTGGTAAGGCAAATTAAATTCCTGCGCTGTTTGTTTCACAATTTTCGAAATTTTTGTGTAATGAACGTGGCTTATGTTAGGAAAAATATGGTGCTCTACTTGATGATTTAATCCACCTGTAAACCAGTTTACAACTTTATTCTTTGTGCCAAAGTTTACTGTAGTGAATAGTTGGTGAATGGCCCAAGTGTTTTTCATGGTACCAGACTCGTCTGGTAATGGAGTATCGGCATCGTCAACGATATGTGCAAGCTGAAAAACTACACTTAAGATAACTCCAGCTACATAATGCATTAAAAAGAAGCCAATTAGAATTTTCCACCATGCAATATCCAAAATTAACATTGGTAGAACAATCCAAATAGTGATGTACAATAATTTAGTAACGATAAGAGTACTCCAGTTCATAGTAGCGCTTGGTAATTTGCCATAAGATAACTTACGTTTCATATACCTATACATTTGTTGAAAATCGGTAGTTATAGCCCAATTGAAGGTAAGTAGACCGTACAATAATACAGAATAGAAATGTTGAAATTTATGATGTTTTTTCCATTCGGCATGTTTAGAAAAACGTAATATTCTACCCGCTTCCATATCTTCATCATGCTCATGAATATTGGTGTATGTATGGTGAAGAACATTGTGCTGTACTTGCCAATTGTAAACATTGCCGGCAAGTATATAAATGCTGCTACCCATTAATTTATTTACCCATTTTTTATTAGAGTAAGCACCGTGATTACCGTCATGCATAACGTTCATGCCAACTCCTGCCATGCCTACACCCATGACAATAGTTAAAAGAAAATTAGCCCAGTTTGGCAATCCTAAAGTTAGGATTAGAAAATAAGGTGCGAGAAATAATGAGAACATCACTAGGGTTTTAACGTGAAGTCTCCAATTGCCTGTTTTTTTTAATTTATTTGTTTTAAAATAATCATTGACTCTACTATTCAAAGTCTTAAAAAACTTTGCAGAATCTGTTCTTGGAAATCGTATGGTATTTTGTTCCATAATTGAGTGATCTTTTACTTAATAATATGTAATTGAATCTATAATAGTTTGATAGCTTAATTAAAAGCTAAATCTTTGCAATAGTGAATATACTAATAATATCTATTTACAAAGATACGGATGACTGCTGAAACCATATTTGAATATTTTCCCAATTTATCTGAAAATCAGAAAGAACAATTTGAAAAATTAGAGGAACTTTATAAGGATTGGAACCAAAAGATAAATGTGGTTTCTCGAAAAGATATAGATGAACTTTACTTAAGGCATGTTTTGCATTCTCTCGGAATAGCTAAATTCATATCTTTTAACGATGGTTCAAAAATCCTTGATGTCGGTACAGGAGGAGGTTTCCCTGGTATTCCACTAGCTATTCTATTTCCTGAGGTTCATTTTACTTTAGTTGATTCTATTGGAAAAAAAATAAAAGTCGTTGATGAGGTAATTGAAGGCTTGCAATTATCTAATGTAAAAACTATCAATGCTCGAGTTGAGGAAATACCGGGTCAGTTCGATTTTATTGTAAGTAGGGCTGTTGCTGCTATGCCAACCTTTGTACATTGGGTAAAAGGAAAAATAAAAAAGGAATCTGCACATTCTATTCGTAACGGAATATTGTACTTAAAAGGTGGTGATTTGCTTGATGAGCTTAAGGATTATAAAACTGCTGAAGTCTATCAATTAACCGATTTTTTCAAAGAAGATTTTTTTGAAACAAAGAAGATGGTTTATCTGCCATTAAAATTTAAAGGATAATTTCACAGTGTTTATATCAAAATTAAAGACTGAACGCTTGGTAATAAGCTCTCCTATACTTTTGAATAAATAGTTGAATTGACCTCCAGCCATGAAATTGAAAATTGCTTAAATGTGTGCTTTTTTTTTGAGATTTCATAAGAAATTGATTTTAAGTGAATTATAAATTTCTGTAAAGAGAATTTAATTTACAATTAATTAACGTTAAATTTACATTGAAATTGCATTTGAATGCTAAAAATGTTTCATTATAGGTAGATATACCTAAGTTTTTGTGAAATTAAGTGTTACTAGGTTTGGTGATGAAATTGGCTGTTCTAAGGTAATTCAATACTTGAAATTCCTAATTTAATAATACATGCGAAGTTTTGCGTATAAAAAAAGCCTTCAAACAGTTAAATAGTTGAAGGCTAATAATTCTTTAATGGTAATTTTACTTACTCCAAGGTGGAACAACACCATTAGATCTCGCATAGGCAATTAATTGACCTTTATGTTCACCATTGTGCTCCATAATAGCTAAAAGTCCGCCTAATTTATTTGCTTTCATAAATCCAAAATCAACTTCTTCGTTCAAATCACCATCTTCTACCATGGTAATTTTTTCTAAAACAAATTCATTAGATTTTTTTAAGGTTGCAATGATGTTGTCTTTCCCGGTAATCTTCCCTAAAGTCATCATATCAACATCTTCTGGTGGAGCAAATCCTAATTTAGATGCTAGAAAATAATTTCCGGCTGCAACATGTAAAAGTGCTTCGCCAACTGAATTAACTCCTTCTGCCGGTCTCCAGTCGTATTTATCTTCAGTAAATGCTTCTGCTAATTGAATAACCTGTGATTGGTTGTTGGTTAAAACAGCTTTAATGGTAGTCTGTGTTAACGCTTCTTGAGCTTGAACAAAGAAAGCAGAGAATAATACTGCAATAATTAGTAACTTTTTCATAATTAGTGTGTTAATGAATTTAAAATTAAGAATTTATTGTTTCAATGTGGTTTTAGTTTTGTGATAATTAATTAAAAAAGGCTGAATTTTAATTCAGCCTTTTAAAGTATTACTATCCTAAAAATGGATATCTATAATCCACAGGTGTTACAAATGTTTCTTTTATTAATCTAGGTGATACCCATCTTAGTAAGTTTTGAGCTGATCCAGCCTTGTCATTTGTTCCAGATGCTCGTGCGCCGCCAAAAGGTTGTTGGCCAACAACAGCTCCAGTTGGTTTATCATTGATATAGAAATTACCAGCACAATTTTGTAAAGCTTTCGTAGCCTCTTCAATGGCATACCTATCATTTGAAAGAACAGCGCCTGTCAATGCATACTCTGAAGTGCCGTCTATTAATTGTAAGGTTTCGCTCCAATTTGCATCATCATATACATAAATCGTAACAACAGGTCCGAAAAGTTCAGTTTCCATTGTTGTATATTTTGGGTCAGTAGTAACAATAACTGTTGGCTCTATAAAGTATCCTTTAGATTTGTCAAAACTACCACCTGCATATATCTCTGCATTTTTATCTTCTTTCGCTTGGTTTATGTATTTCGCTAATTTGTCGAAAGAACCTTCATGAATTACCGCAGTGATAAAATTGCTCATATCTTCTGGTGATCCAGGTTTGTTGAACGACTCGATGTCAGCTTTTACAAATTCTAATATCTCTTTAGATGTAGATTTTGGCAAGTAAACTCTTGATGCTGCACTACATTTTTGACCTTGAAATTCAAAGGCTCCTCTAGAAATAGCGGTAGCAACCTGTTTTGTGTTTGCTGTTGGGTGTGCAAGTATAAAATCTTTACCACCAGTTTCACCAACTATTTTTGGGTAGGTTTTGTAGGTGTGAATATTATTTCCAATTTGTTTCCATAATTCTTTGAAAACATGCGTTGAACCAGTGAAATGAAGTCCTGCAAAATCAGGACTAGCTAAAATAGTGTTAGTAATCATAACTGGATCACCATAAACAACATTTATAACTCCATCAGGTAAACCCGCTTCTTTAAAAATGTCAACAATAACTTTTGCTGAAAATATTTGACTATCACTTGGTTTCCAGATTACAACATTACCCATCATTGCGGCACTTGCAGGAAGGTTGCCTGCTATAGCTGTAAAGTTAAATGGGGTAATTGCATAAACGAATCCTTCTAAAGGTCTGTATTCAACACGGTTCCATATACCTTCAGCAGAATCAGGTTGTTCAGCATATATCTGAGACATGTATTCTACGTTAAAACGTAGAAAGTCAATCAATTCGCAAGCAGCATCAATTTCTGCTTGGTGAATATTTTTTGATTGCGCAATCATGGTCGATGCATTAATTTTAGCTCGATAAGGCCCTGCAATTAATTCGGCGGCTTTTAAGAAAATGGCAGCACGTTGCTCCCAAGCTAAATTAGCCCAAGCATTTCTAGATTCTAAACAATTATTTATTGCAGCTTGTACGTTTTTTTGATCGGCAGTATGGTAAGTGCCGACAATATGTTTGTGATCGTGAGGAGGTGACATAGGTTTTGTATTACCTGTTCGAACCTCTTTAGAACCTATGTACATAGGAACATCTACATTGCCGTTAAAATATGTTTTGTATTGTTCCAAAACGGCTTCTCTTTCAGAAGAGCCAGGTGCGTAGCTTTTAATTGGTTCATTAATAGCTGTAGGAACTTGGAAAAAACCTTTACCCATTGTCAATATTTTTAAATTAAAAAGTTGAACAAAGGTACTAAAATGGAGTTGGACTTAAAACTAATAGAAGGTTAAAAGGAATTAGTTTAGGGCAAACGGAGCGCTAAATTTAAATGTAGGAATGTATACTCTGAATTTCTCAGAATTACTAAGATGTGTCATGTTATAATGACCTTTCATAGCGCCAATAGGAGAGGTAAGTAGACATCCTGAGCTATATGTATGAGAATCCCCAGGTTGAATTACCGGTTTTTTGCCAATAACACCTTCACCGTCTAAGGTTTCTATGTCGTTTAAAGAGTCATAAATTTTCCAATGACGAGAAGTCAATTGAACAGCATCTTTGCTTTGATTTTCAATGGTAATAGTATAACCGAACGCATAGTGCATTTTATAGTTTTTAAAGAACGTGCCTTCAAAACTAGTCTGTACCGAAATTTTAATGCCTTTGGTTACCTGTGTTATCATCATATTTAATATGTAAAAACGCTTGCAGCTATTAATATTGTAATTGCTATACCTCCTAAGATAAAAAATATTGAGTTTAGTAACGTATATTTTATAATCGTTTTAACTCTTCCTTGTTGATAGAAATTTCGCATTGCTTTATAAAGGTAGATTGCGAAAATTAATAAAAATAATCCTTCACTACCAATATTGAAAACTGAGTTAATCAAATTGCTAACAATGAGCAAGATAAATAATAACGATTGATTGTGGAAACTAAAGATTAAATGATCGGTATAAGTGTATTTTTTTCTGATATAGACCATCCAAACGAAAAAAGAAAAGAATGGTAGAAAGAAAAATGTTGCAAATGGTAATTTAGATATGAGACTGTTGAAAAAAGTTCCTGGACGTTCTTCGATTTCAACCAAACTTTTCGCAAGGTTAAAAGTCATTTCATTTTCAAGATTAGGGGTAATATCATATTTGATAACACTTTCATCCAAGCTATAGATGGTATCCTTTTTAATTAAGGTAGAGAAGAATTTTATTTTACTGCCATATCGATTGAAAAGTCCATCGTCTTTAATTTCTTTAAAATATTTTTTGGGATTTGAAAGTATGGTAGAATCTTTTTTACTTATCATATCTCCGATAAACTCTTGTAGTTTTATAGAATCGATAGCTGCCATAGCTGCCTTTTTTTCTTCTTCATTTTCAAATTCATAAGTGTTTAGTTGCTTTGTTATATCAAACGTTGGTATTCTATTGCTGCTACCATATTTATTTAAGGATTCAAATTCACTATTAAAACTTATTATTAAAAAGTAGACAATTGATAAGCTTAATAGAAAACGGAAAGGATTTGTGTATGACAAGCGTTTGCCTGCAATATATTCTCTTGTGATTTTACCTGGTTTAAGTAATAGCGCCGCAAGTGTTTGCCACAATTTAGAGTCATAAGAGAAGTAATTTGAGAAAAATTCCTCAAAAAAATCTAAAAGAGTAAGCTTCTTGGTGCTGTTTGCTTGAGAGCAATTGGGGCAAAATTTATCGCTTAAATTAAGGGGGTGTCCGCAGTTTAAGCAGTCAACACCTCTGTGTTGCAGCCTGTAGCGTCCGGTTGTTCTTATGGTTGGTTTGTTTTTCATGAAGGATGAAAAACCTAAAGATACAGTTAGTTCGTGATATTTCTTGAATTGGCTGACCCGATACCTATTAAGCTGTCATACATGTCACCAAAGTTGCGGTAATAGACGAGTATTAGGTAATTGTTTTCAGTAAAATGAAAATTACCACCAACTGCGTTAGCTTTAATATCTTGACCATTTTTCAGCACATATTTATAGTTGTAAAAACCTTGCTTCATTTTTAGGGTAGCCTCTAACATGCCATTAGTTTCGTTGTAGGTCATTTTGTTTTCATCGGTAAGTGCGTAATTGTTGTATTTACCAAATATGTAAACATCATCTAAAGCTATAAATTCGTTGTAGGGCAAGCTAAAATGTACATTGGTGTATTCCGCTTCACGAGAAGCATTGTCGCCTTGCAAGGTTCGAATTACGAAATCTCCGTTAATGTCAGGAAAGTAGCTGTATGGCTTATCATTTCTGAAAGCATCAGAAAATAAATAATGATTATATAGGTCGGTTAGGTCAATTCTAGAAATCTGTGAGCTTGGGGCTCTAAGGTCGCTTGTGTCGAAAAGTAAATATTCGTTGCTACCATAAAATGCGGTCTCTTGGTCGTACTTATACACAAGTTCATTGCCTATTGTGTATTGCGGTGCAATATCATGTATGGCGGTAGGCCAGTAATAATTTTGTAAAATGGTCACTTTCACTTCTTTTTTCGGATTAACCAACTTAAATCCTGATGACTGAATGTTAAACTGAACTACTTGCTTTTCGTTTATAAAATTAAAATCTCTAGAACGTTTTATCGTGGCGGCAACACTTACAAGGTCTTTGTAAACTAAAAATCTACGTGAAAATTGAAGTTCGTAATTGCTGTTGTAAACTTCTAAAAGATAATTACCGCTAACTTTTAGACGAACATTGTCGTTGGGTATGGTTAATTGGTAATTGGAATATGTTTCGAGAGTGGTGTAGCTGTTTTCGTAGTCGGTAATTCGTTGGTTGTCTACACCATCTAAATATTGCGATTTTAATAGCGTTGATTTATTCCAATCATAATCGCAATGCGTAACCTTATAGTAATAGTCTTGCTCGTTGGCTAAAATATCATCAAATTCTAAATAAATAGGCTGGCCGATCTTTATAATTGGAAACTGATCATCTGTTGGTCCTTTGAAGACGATTGATTTTATGTTATCTGGCGGATTTACCTCTTCTTGAACCTGTGCGACTATGTTTTGCAAGAAAAATAGCCATATAAAATGTTTAATAAAAATTCGCATTGGAAGGCTTTTTTTTAAGTAAAGGTAAACAAAAACGATGCCTAAAAAATATACCTCGGTGTAATGTCTAAATTATGGGGTAATAATTATGAAAACGAAGTTTTTGTACTTAAATTTGCTCAAATTTTGTTAACCTAAAGGTCTACACACACATGTCCAAAGACATACGAATTAAAAAAGGGCTCAACATTAACCTTGTGGGTGCCGCAGAACAGACGACTTCGAAAGCTGTTTTGAGTAATGTATATGCTATACAATTAAGTGATTTTCACGGAATTACCCCTAAGATGATAGTAAAACAAGGCGCCGAGGTGAAAGCTGGAGAGCCTTTGTTCTACAACAAGAACATGCGAGATATGCTCTTTGTTTCACCAGTAAGTGGTGAGTTAGTAGAAATTGAAAGAGGGGATAGAAGACGTATTTTGACCTTAAAGATACTAGCTGATAAAACTCAAGAAGCATTTGCAGGAGCATCATTAGATGTTGAGAAGGCTTCTAAGGGAGAATTGAAGGCTGCTTTGTTAAAGAGTGGTTGTTGGCCATTCATAAAGCAACGTCCATATGATGTAGTTGCAAATCCTGATGCTACGCCAAAATCAATCTTTATTTCTGGGTATTCAAGTGCGCCATTACAAGCTGATTTGGATTATGTTTTACAGGGTAAGGAAAAAGAATTGCAATCAGCAATTACTGCACTTGGCAAGTTGACGCCAGGTAAGGTTCATGTAGCTGTTAGTGGTTCTGGTAATTCTCCATTAACTTCTTTAAAAGGTATTGAATTACATAAAGTTTCTGGTCCACATCCTGCTGGTTTGGTTGGTACTCATATAAGCAAGTTAGATCCTATTAATAAAGGTGAAACGGTTTGGACGGTGTCACCTCAAGATTTGGTTATTATCGGTGAATATTTGCTTACGGGTAAATTCAATTCTGAGCGAATAGTTGCACTTGTTGGGTCATCTGTTAAGGCGCCGAAATATTACAGTACTAAGATAGGTGCTGAAATCTCTACTTTTCTTTACGCGAGTGGTGTTAATGAAGAGAATTTCAGGGTTATAAACGGTGATGTTCTTACGGGGTCAAAAAGTAAACCAGATGGTTTTCTAGGGTTTTATAATAATACAGTTACGGTTATTCCAGAAGGTGACGACTATGAGTTGTTTGGATGGAACAAGCCTGTTTTTAATAAAATTTCGGCTACTAGGGCGTTAACGTTTTCATGGATGCAGCCGAAAAAGAAATATGAATTAGATACGAATACAAATGGAGAGCACAGAGCTTTCGTTGTAACGGGACAATATGAAGAAGTTTTTCCAATGGATATCTTTCCTATGCAACTTTTAAAAGCTTGTATGGTAGAGGATTTAGATGAAATGGAGCAACTAGGCCTGTATGAAGTAGCTCCAGAAGATTTTTCATTGACAGAGTTTATATGTATTTCCAAACAACCTCACCAGAAGATTATTCGTGAGGGGTTAGATTTATTGCAAAAAGAAATAGGATAAGAAATGAGTTTAAAAAGTAAATTACACGAACTTAAACTGAAGTATCAGGGTAAAAAGATGGCACCTGCTTTCAATGCTTTTCATACTTTTTTGTTTTCGCCAGATGAAACTACCCATGCAGGTGGTACCCATGTGAAAGCTGCAGATGATTTAAAACGTACGATGAATACGGTAATTATGGCACTGATTCCAGTACTATTGTTTTCGATGTTCAATGCGGGTTACCAGCATTATTCTGCCATAAACGGATTTCCAGCAGATTTTTCTGTAATGAACGATTTCCTTACTTGGGATAACTTTTGGATTGGTATTATAAAGGTTCTTCCTTTGGTAGTGGTATCGTATGGAGTGGGACTTTTGGTAGAATTTATCTTTGCCGTTATAAAAGGTCACGAAGTTGAAGAAGGGTATTTGGTTACCGGTATGTTAGTGCCGTTAATAGTACCTATCGATACTCCACTTTGGATGTTGTCCGTTGCCGTAGTTTTCGGTGTAGTGATAGGTAAAGAAGTTTTTGGTGGAACGGGAATGAACATTCTTAATCCGGCATTAACAATTAGAGCATTTCTTTTCTTCGCTTATCCAACATGGATGAGTGGTGATAAAGTTTGGGTTTACGGAGCACGTGAGCGTTCCGAAGAAATATTGGCTGGAGCAAATGTTGATGCAATTTCAGGTGAAACCATATTAGGGTATTTAGCTCAGAATAAAGGAGCGGAAATGACATATTCAGTTTCAGATATGTTCTTTGGTTTTATACCAGGATCTGTAGGTGAGACTTCTGCCTTTTTAATCCTTTTAGGAGGTCTGTTTTTAATTTATACCAAGATTGCTAGTTGGAGAATTATGGTGAGTGCTGTAATTGGTTCTTTGGTAATGGGATTAATTTTTAATCAAATTGTCGACTTTGGTTGGATTGCAGAATCTAGTAAGTTCTATGGTTTAATGAGTTTTGATTTTTGGAAACACCTTATCGTTGGGGGTCTAGCATTCGGTATAGTATATATGGCCACAGATCCTGTTACAGGTTCTCAGACCAATAAGGGTAAATGGTTCTATGGCTTTTTTATAGGATTTATTTCTGTAATGATACGAGTGTTCAATCCGGCGTATCCAGAAGGAGTATTCTTAGCTATCCTATTGATGAACGTATTTGCACCTACTATAGATCATTATGTTATTAGAGGTAACATAAAGAATAGAATGAAAAGATTAAAGAACGCCACTATCTACCCGAAAGATTCAGATGGTAAGGCAGAAGAACTTAAAGCTGAAACAGTTTAATTATGGCAATTAAAACAGATAGTAACGTTTATACAGTAGTTTTTGCTGCTGTTATGGTTGTGGTAGTTGGGTCAATACTTGCATTTTTGGCATCAGCACTACGACCAAATATTATGGAAAACGAGCGTTTTGAAAAGCAGCAGAACATCCTTTATGCAATGGGCGTAAATGAAAATGGTGATGACGCTGGTAGTGTAAACTTTATTCCTACGGATGTAGTTGAGGGTGAGTTTTCAAGTTATATTAAAGAGCAATTAGTTATTCAGGGAGACAAAATTACCCAGAATGACGAGGCTTATTTGATTGATTTGAAAAAGCAACTGGCAAACATGAAAAAAGGGGAGGATTATAAATTGCCTGTTTTTATTGGTGAAAAGGACGGAAAGAAGTTTTATATCATTCCTATGTATGGTAAAGGTCTTTGGGATGCTATTTGGGGTTTCATCGCTCTGGATGATACCATGACGGTTCAAGGAGTATATTTTGATCATAAAGGGGAAACTCCTGGTTTAGGTGCGAATATTAAAATGCGTTATTTCATGGACGATTTTAAAGGAGAATCAATATTAAAAGGGACACAGTATGCGGGTATAGCAGTTGCAAAAGGTAACAACGACCCTTTGAACAATACAAAAGATGATAATGAAGTAGATGCCTTAGCAGGTGCTACTATCACAGGTAATGGTGTTTCGGCAATGATTAAGGAAACCGTTAAATTATATAAACCTTATTTAGAAACTATTAGAGCAAAGTAATATGGCACTACTCTCAAAAAAAGATACAAATCTTATAACAGATCCGCTTGCGGATAATAACCCTATTACCATTCAAGTATTAGGTATTTGCTCTGCATTAGCTATTACAGCAGAATTAAAAGCATCGGTGGTGATGGCTGTTTCTGTAATGTTTGTTTTAGGTGCTGGTAACGTCGTCATATCATTGATGAGGAATATCATCCCTTCAAAAATTAGAATTATTGTTCAGTTAATTGTTGTAGCTGCCTTGGTAATTATAGTTGATCAAGTGCTTAAGGCCTATGCTTATGAATTGAGTAAGACCTTGGCGGTATTTGTTGGTTTAATTATTACAAATTGTATTATCATGGGTCGTTTTGAAGCATTCGCTTTAGCTAACGGACCGTGGCGTTCATTTTTGGACGGAATAGGGAATTCTCTAGGATACGGTATTATTTTGGTTATCGTAGGCTTCTTTAGAGAGCTTTTAGGATCAGGTACGCTTTTCGGTTATCCGGTTTTAGGAGACCCAATTACAAAAACTGGATTATATGCAACGGGATATGAGAACAACGGGTTTATGATAATTCCGCCAGCTGCATTGATTGTAGTAGGTATTATTATTTGGGTACAGCGCTCAAGAAATCCAGCATTGGTAGAGGAGAATTAAATAGATATTTAATAAGAGATTATGTTAGAACATGTAGAATTATTTTTTAAGTCCATCTTTATCGATAACATGGTATTTGCCGTGTTCTTGGGGATGTGTTCTTATTTGGCTGTATCTAAAAAAGTTGCTACGGCTGTTGGTTTAGGTGCGGCTGTAATATTTGTATTGGCGGTTACAGTACCAATGAACTGGTTGTTAGATAAATATATATTACAAGATGGTGCTTTGGTTTGGTTAGGTCCAGAATATGCAGATTACAACCTTAGCTTTTTATCATTTATCCTATTTATTGCAACCATTGCAACTATGGTACAATTAGTAGAAATAGTTGTTGAGAAGTTTTCACCTTCATTATATAATTCATTAGGTATTTTCTTGCCTTTGATAGCGGTAAACTGTGCAATTTTAGGAGGTTCATTATTTATGCAAGCTAGAGAAATTGAAACATTAGGGTTGGCGTTTAATTACGGGGTTAGTTCTGGTATTGGTTGGTTCTTAGCAATTTTAGCAATTGCCGCCATTCGTGAAAAAATCAGATATAGTAATGTGCCTGCACCTTTAAGAGGATTAGGAATTACATTTATTACTACCGGTTTAATGGGTATTGGTTTCCAGAGTTTTGGAGGCATGCTTACAGGTGGTGGCGATGAAACTGAAGAAGCTACTGAGCAAGTTATTCAAATTAAACAACTAGAGGTTGTTGAGCCAGAAAAAGAAGTAGTAGAAAAGAATACTGAAATTGACGAAAAGGAGATTTCTTATAACGACGTAAAAAAATAAATATGATTTTAGCTGCAAGTACTGGCGGAACTATACTAATAACCGTTGTCGCATTTCTAATATTATTAATGGTATTGGTGGCATTACTTTTGTTTACCAAACAAAAACTATCTCCATCGGGTCCTGTGACCATAACAATAAATGGAGAAAAGAAAATTGAAGTAGCTTCAGGTGGGTCTTTATTGTCCACCTTGGGTAATCAAAAAGTATTCTTACCATCTGCATGTGGTGGTGGTGGAACTTGTATTCAATGTGAATGTCATGTATTATCTGGTGGAGGTGAAGCTTTACCTACAGAAACGCCTCATTTTTCAAAAAGAGAATTAAATCATGGTGCACGTTTGGCCTGTCAGGTTAAGGTGAAACAAGATATGGAAATTACTATTCCAGAAGAGGTTTTTGGTATTAAGAAATGGCCAGGAAAAGTAGTACGTAATTATAACGTAGCATCATTTATTAAGGAATTCGTAGTGGAGATTCCTGAAGATATGAATTACAAAGCGGGTGGTTATATTCAAATTGAAATTCCACAATGTGAGGTAAAATTTGCAGACATGGATATTACGGCTCACCCAGAAGAACATGAAACTCCGGATAAGTTTCAAGCAGAATGGGACAAGTTTAATTTGTGGCCTTTAGTCATGAAAAACCCTGAAACAGTAGAAAGAGCATATTCAATGGCTTCTTTCCCTGCTGAAGGAAGAGAGATTATGTTGAACGTTCGTATTGCTACTCCGCCATGGGATCGTGCTAAAAATGGATGGATGGATGTAAACCCTGGTGTTGCTTCATCGTATATTTTTAACCTTAAAAAAGGTGACGATGTAACAATTTCAGGACCTTATGGAGAATTCTTCATAAATGAATCTGATTCAGAAATGTTGTATGTAGGTGGTGGTGCAGGTATGGCGCCTATGCGTTCGCATTTATACCATTTATTCAAAACATTAAAAACGAAGAGAAAAGTTAGTTATTGGTATGGGGGTCGTTCTAAACGCGAGTTATTTTACCTAAATCACTTTTATAAATTAGAAGAGGAGTTTCCTAATTTCAAGTTCTATTTGGCTTTATCAGAACCAATGGAAGTTGATAACTGGAAAGTAAAAGAGAATATAGATGCTCCTGGTGACGGTTTTGTAGGTTTCATACATAATTGTGTAATTGACAATTATTTAGTTCATCATGAATCTCCAGAGGATATAGAGCTTTACTTCTGTGGACCTCCATTGATGAATAAAGCAGTGCAGAAAATGGGTGAAGATTATGGTATCCCAGATGAGCATATACGTTTTGATGATTTTGGTGGATAATATATAAAACACTGATAAGTAATATTATAGCCGATACATAAAGTATCGGCTTTTTTATCAAATTTATTTAAATGCATGTATTAACAGAACAAGAGCTTCACAATTTAGCAATGAACATTGTTGGTAAGCAATTGGAAGATGATGGGTTTGAGTTTTTAGCCGTGAATAGCGAATTACGAAAGAATCCTCAATTTGTTTGCACTAAGGATAAGAAAATGCGCTTTGTAGTTGTAAAAGCGATTGAATATCCCGGTGATCCAAAAGATATGGATTTTTTTAAATCAGATTTGAACAAAATGAAGGAGCATGCATTAAAATTTGATGCAATTACTTTTTATGCAGGTGTTGGTTTGGTAAATGCAGCTGACCATAATTTACCGGTTTATTTAGATGAGGAGTATATTGTTGATTATGATGGTTTAGTTGAGATATGAGGAAGAAAATTTTGGTATTAGGTGTTATTTTAGGACTGTTTTATTCTTGTAATCAAAACGATGCTGGTGCATATCGTAATGAAAACAGAGGTACTGCTTTAGGTACTTCTTATAATGTTATTTCTATTACTGCAAATGAAATAGATTTTCAAAAAGATATTGATTCCGTTTTTATCGCTATAAACCATTCATTGTCTACCTATATTCCTGAATCTGATATTTCAAGAATTAATAAAGGTGATAGTACGGTTGTTGTTGACAAGATGTTTGAAGATGTATTTAAGTTGTCTAAGAGTATACATGATGATACTGAGGGCTATTTTGACCCTACAGTGGGCACTTTAGTAAACGCATGGGGTTTTGGTCCTGAACAACAAATTACTTTAGATAGCCTTAAGGTAGATAGTTTATTGAATTATGTCGGTTTAGATAAGGTAATTATCAATTCAGAAAAGCAGGTAGTTAAGACAAATAGAAATATCTATTTAGATTTTAATGCTATTGCCAAAGGTTATGCAATAGATAGAATCGCCGCAATGCTTAATGCGAAAGGAGTAAAAAATTATTTAATTGAAGTTGGTGGTGAACTAGTCGCTAAAGGAAAAAACATAATAAATAATAAATCTTGGGTTGTGGGCATCGACGATCCACAAATGCAGACGGGTAGAACTACTAAAATCTTAATTCATTTGAATGATAAGGCTTTAGCATCTTCTGGTAATTATCGAAAATTTAGAATTGACGAAAGTTCCGGTAAAAAATATGTACATACTGTAAATCCTAAGACAGGTTTCACACAAATTTCAAATACGCTTGCAGTTACTATATTGGCAGATGATTGCGCAACAGCAGATGCATATGCTACAGCTTTTATGGCTATGGATTTAGATGAAGCTTTCAAATTGATAAATGAGAATAAAAATCTAGAAGCATATATCATTTACTTAGATGAAAATGGGGACGCTCAAGAATATTTGACGAAAGGCTTTAAAGACCTAGTAATTAAATAATTATTTCTTGACTACAGGTATTATTTCTCCCGTTGCCAATCGATATCTATTAATTTCTTCAGGTGTAAGTTGTTTTGTGAAATCTACTTCATTAACCGTGAACCCAAAAGTGCGTAATTTATTAAAGTAATCTCTTCCATAAATACGAACATGGTCGTATTGGCCAAAAATTTTCGCACGCTCTACTTTATCGGTAATGGAATTATCTTCAAAAGTTTTTTCCCTTTTTAAATCTTGAGGTATCTGGAAAATACCCCACCCTCCTGGTTTTAAAACACGATATAATTCTGACATTGCTTTTGTGTCGTTAGGTATGTGCTCTAAAACATGATTGCAAAATATGACATCAAAAGAATTTTCTTCAAAAGGTAAATTGCAAATATCAGCTTTTACATCTGCCAAGGGAGAATTTAAATCTGTGGTTACATAGTTTAAATTCTTTAAATTTCTAAACCGCTTGTAAAAGGCTTGCTCAGGAGCAAAATGTAATACCTTAAGTGGTGTGGTGAAAAAATCGGTTTCTTGTTTTAAATATAGCCAAAGTAAACGATGCCTTTCTAAGGATAGGGTAGAAGGCGAAAGTACGTTCTCACGAGAGTTTTCATAGCCATAGGGTAAAAAACTGCGAAACGTGTTCCCATCTATAGGGTCTTCATATGTATTACCACTATAGTATATCTTAAAAAAGGGTTTTACTACATAGCTAAGGGATATTAGAATAGGTCTAGGTACCAGATTAAGAAAAAATTTAAATATTTTCTTCATGCTCTTTACCTAGCTGTTGATGGAGGAAGATGTGAATTCAGCTTCTTCATCACTAACAATTCCTAACGCGTCATATATATATTTAAATGTAGATAGCAATTCTGGTTTACCATTTACAATTGCAATATTGTGTTCGAAATGAGCGCTAGGTAGACCATCAGCGGTAAGTATTGTCCATCCATCTTTCAACTGCTTAATATTCTTTGTACCCATATTGGTCATAGGCTCTATAGCAACGGTCATGCCTTCAACAAACTTTTTGCCACGACCTCGTTTACCATAATTTGGCATTTCTGGGTCTTCATGCATTTTTCGACCTAAACCATGGCCTACTAGCTCGCGAACAACACCATAGCCATGATCTTCTGTAAATTTTTGTATTGCATAACCAACATCACCAACTCGGTTGCCAACTCTAAATTCACGAATACCCACATAAAGTGATTTTTTAGTTACTTCTAAAAGTTTTTTCACTTCAGGTGTAACTTCGCCAACTTCAAAGGTGTAGGCATGGTCGCCGTAAAAATCATTTTTTAATGCACCACAATCAATCGATATAATATCACCTTCTACTAATGGGGAATTGTTAGGTATACCATGTACTACTTGTGCATTCGGACTCATGCAAAGGGAATTGGGGAAATCATATAAACCAAGAAAACCCGGTACTGCTCCATGATCGCGAATAAAAGTTTCAGCCAAAGTATCTAATTGAAGAGTTGTTACTCCTGGTTTTACTTCACTAGCTATCATTCCTAAAGTTTTAGAAACAATGAGAGCGCTTTCTCGCATTAATTCAATCTCTTCGGCTGTTTTAATTTTTATCATAGATGTTTTGACTTTCGGTTGCTTCCGATTATTTATTTATACCAAGGAATTTTGGGTCATGTGCTTAGATTTCTCAACACCCATCATTTTTAGAATTGTTGGCGCAATATCACCTAATACACCGTCATTGATATGATGAATATCTTTATCAACTAAAATTAATGGAACTGGGTTAGTAGTGTGTGCTGTATTCGGACTTCCATCTTCATTTATCATAGTTTCACAATTACCGTGGTCGGCAATAACGATAACAGAATAATCATTTTCTATTGCTGCTGAAATTACATCATTAGCACATTTGTCAACTGTTTCACAAGCTTTTATAGCAGCTTCCATAACTCCTGTATGGCCTACCATATCAGGATTGGCGAAATTTAAACAAATAAAATCTACATCACCTTTTTTGATTTCTGGAATAATTTTATCCCTAATTTCAAAGGCACTCATTTCTGGTTGTAAATCATATGTAGCCACTTTTGGTGACGGACATAATATTCGAGATTCACCTTCAAAAGGTACTTCTCTACCACCATTAAAAAAGAAAGTTACGTGTGGGTACTTTTCTGTTTCAGCTATACGTATTTGTTTTTTACCTGCTTTCGATAATACTTCCCCTAAAGTTTCAACGATATTATCCTTATTATAAATTACATGAACATTGTTATATGACTCATCATAATTTGTCAAAGTCACATAATACAAGTTTAGTTTATGCATATTTTGCTCATGCATATCTACTTGACTTAATACTTGGGTCAGTTCTCTACCACGATCTGTTCTGAAATTAAAGAAAATAACCACATCATCTTCTTTAACAGATGCAATAGGTGTTCCATCGGTATTAGTCATTACGATAGGTTTTATAAACTCATCTGTAATATCGTTGTCATAACTTTTCTGAATAGCTTTACCTATATCAGTAGATTTTTCGCCTTCTGCATTTACAATGACATCATAAGCTTCCTTAACGCGTTCCCAGCGTTTGTCGCGATCCATTGCATAATATCTACCAATTACTGTTGCTAATTTGGTATTCTTGTCAGCACAGAAATGAACTAAATCTTCCAAAAATCCCTTACCACTTTTAGGGTCTACATCTCTACCATCAGTAAATGCATGCACAAACATGTTTTGAACACCAGATTCTTTTCCAGCAGTAATAAGTCCTTTAATGTGGTTGGTGTGACTATGTACGCCACCATCACTGAGAAGTCCTAAGAAATGAACATTCTTGTGATTTTTCTTAGCATATTCGAAGGCACTTTTTAAAACTGGCTCTGAGCTTAAAGTGTTTTCTTTTACAGCTTTATTTATTTTCGCCAAATCTTGATAAACGATTCTACCTGCACCTAAATTCATATGACCTACCTCGCTATTGCCCATTTGGCCTTCTGGAAGCCCAACGTTCATACCGTCTGTCAATAAATTTGCGTTTGCATAATTTTTATATAAACTATCGATAAAAGGTGTATTTGCTTTGTCAACTGCAGATACTTCTGGGTCAGGTGATTTTCCCCAACCATCTAATATCATTAAGATTACTTTCTTGTTCATCTTTCCTAAGGTTTTAGTTATCAAAAATACTATGTTCTGCTAAGTAAATCTATATGATTACATACCTTTTTTAATTTGATGACGTAACGCAACAAATTTTCAATTTTGAGTAGTATTTGTTTGTTAAAGTTTAGTTATAACACTGTTAAGAGATGAAACATATTCGCGTGGATAGCGTCTTTAAATATATACAATATTGTATTCATCAATTAAATCACTCATCATGAAAAAATCAATTCTAACGTTATCCATCGTAGTACTTACTATGGGGTCAAATTTAATGGCCAATGAAATTACACAACCAACTAGTGTTTTACACAACGAACTAATTACTAATGTAGAAGTCAGTTCGTTTTGTAAATCGGTAATTCAAGGAGATGTTTTGACGGTAAAACGACTTATAGTTTTAGGAGAAGATGTTAATCAAAAATCTTTAGGTATGACTCCTGCAATGTATGCTGCCCGATATAATAAGAGTGAAGTTTTGTCCCTATTGATAAAAAATGGTGCGAATTTGAATATGAAAAGTAATCAAGGTTTTACGGTTAAACGCTATGCTGAATTATCAAATGCGCAAGAAGCGTTGGTTATTATAGAAGCTGCCTTAGGTAGTTAGGAGAGATTTAAACACTAATGTTTTGATTAACAACCTAGTCTTTAAGAATAAATGAAACCAAGTTATTTGTTAATGTTGAGTATTACTGTTAAGATAAACGTTATATTAAAAAGCCTCATTGAAAATTTTCAATGAGGCTTTTTTAGTTACAAAATTCTACTCCAAATAGTGTTCAGGTAAAAGAGTAAAAAACGTTAAAATTCAAATCCATTAAATACTCTATAAGCAAAAGCATATAGTGCCGAAAATATCATTAGGGCACAAAATATAGAGTAGACCTTTAAAATTATAACCAATATTTCAGGTTTGCAATCTTCGAACGCCTGCACGTATATATTTCTAAAATGTGTAATCGTTCCCATTATAGTGTTCTTCTATGATTAAATCATAGCTATAAAGGCATTAATAAATGGTAAAATAAGCTTGGGACTTACCCAAAGTTACAAAATTATAGTTGTGGTAATACGCACTATAGATGAAATGACCAAAAAATCCGATTAACCTTGATTTGTATACTTTGCTATCGCTTCTTTAATTTTCTGAATCCTATTTTCTGGGTCAGGGTGGGTACTTTGAAATTCTGGCGTACGATTTGGGCCACCAGCTGCTTTTAATATTTCCATAACCTTAATCATTTCATAAGGGTCATACCCAGACTGAATCATAAAAAGTACTCCTAGTTCATCACTTTCCAATTCATCACCGCGACCATTCGTTAGAAGTGTATTTTGACCTATGTTGCCCACAATGCTACCCATATCTCCGGCTCCTACCGTAGCTCCCATTGTGGCTGTTTGCCAAGTCTGACTATCTGCAATTCGTTCTGCAGAGTGTCTGCCAATAACATGCCCTATTTCATGACCTAAAACACCCGCTAATTGAGCTTCGGTCAATTGTGAGAATAAAGCATAGGTGATAAAGCACTGTCCTCCAGGTAAAGCAAAGGCATTAATAGTTTGATCATCAGCAAGTAAATGAAAATCATATTTATAAGGAGTTTCTCTGGCTATACTATTCTGTACCAATTTATTACCCACCGATTCTACAAACGATTGTAGTCTTTGGTCAGGGTAAAGTCCGCCATGTTGTTGGGCCATTTTCGGAGCGCTTTGCAAACCAATAGCAATTTCTTGGTCTGAAGTCATGGTAATATGCTGCGAGCGACCTGTGTATGGGTTTTCTTCGGTATTATTACATTTTTGGATAAATGCAAAGGCTACAATTGCTAAACCGATGAATATTCTAATTTTCCAACTTCCTCTTCTCATAGTAATGTGTTCTAATACAGTTTACTAAAGTACAAAAAGCTTATAATAGGTCTCTATTTATATCTAATATGTTATTTTGAATATAAGATCTTAAAAAGCCCATGGTAAAATTCTCTGCACCGTAATAATCTTCACGAAGTAAGAGCGATGCAATATTTTTACCTCTAAATTGCTCTAACATAGGAATCGATATTGGAGCATAGCTGTAGTGCCAAGGCTCATATTTAAATCCTCTTCTTTTAGGCTCATTGGTATAGACTAAGTAAAAACCGTAAGTTTCAGAATTTTCATCCATCCATTTTTTAAAATCTACAAATGGTCCTTCATTTTCATATTTGTGAGGCACTAAAACATCACCTTCTACTTTTCTATACCCGTCAATGACATCAATATCTGTGCCCCAATGGTGCCTGCTTGTTCCTGGTATGGTGGAATATTCTATAATTTTGTCGATAGCATCAAGCGGATTCATTCCGTCATCTTCAGTATACGTTATAAATTTACGCTCGAAAATTGCCTTTTGACGCTCATAATTTCTATAGCTAGAAACAATCTTAAGATCTATACCATCATTATATGCTGCCTTTTTCATCTCTAAGAATGCATCGTGAGCTTCTTTCCTTAAGTTGATTCCTTTCCCGAACAATTCAATATCCTCTTTACCCATGAGCTCTGAAATAGAATATTCATAGTCTTCTTGTAAAAATAATGAAGGGGCAAGGCCAATCGCTAAGGCTATTGTACTGCTTTTGTTGATAAAAGTTCTTCTTTGCATAACTGTAGTAACTATTTTTTAATATAATACAATTAACTTTTTAATCAGATATATAAATCAAATTGAAATTAGGAAATCATATTATCTTAAGTAAAAGTAATAAATCTTAGTCTCAAAAGAATTTAAGGTCAATTTTCTTGATATGTGGTGAGATATAAATAGCCCTGGTGTTTAATATTCATTTCGTTCAAGGTTATAATGTAATAGTAAATACCAGAAGATAAACCTGAATTTTTAGAAATTACCCCACCAACATTAGATATGCCGTTAAATTCATTGTTGTAATTTTTCTTTGAAAAAACCATTATACCGTATCTGTTAAAAATTTGTAGGGTATTATTTGGAGAATTATCAATACCATCAATAACTAAATAATCATTAACGCCATCGCCATTTGGCGTCATGTAAAAGTTGTCTAGTGTTATATTATCTAAGGTTTCTAAAATATCAGAATTACCACCTATGGTCAGCACCTTATAATCATTTGGCACAAATTCTTCTGAAGTTATAGATCCATTGTTAAAATCACCTTCAACATTTGTGCTACCTAAACTAACCCATTCCTTATCTGCTACACTCCAGCCAACAACCTTTAAATCTGAAATAAAATCTCCTAAAAGATTAGCATTACTTTGTTCGTCCCATGTTAAGGTAACCTTAGAAGAGACACTACCTTCTAAATGCCAAAATTCATATTCACTTACAGATAAAAACTCATTCTCTTTTCTATTCGTATCAAAACTTGTTCCAAAAATACTTGGTGTAGTTGGGTCTTCAAAGTAATAAGCAGATTTGGCATAGTCGTTAGAATTTACAGAATGAATGCTTAGAGGTCTTAAGCTACCATTTTGCCCTATCGGAAAAGTGAATTCAGATTTCTTACTTATTGCAACGTATCCATCAACTTTTGTATTATCACCCTCTCCAATATAAAATGAGTCGTTTAAGAAATTAATATTTACTTCGGATGCTACTCTAGATGTAATAATATCACCAGAAATTAAGTTAGCATTATTTAAGACTCCCACAGTATTGTCTACATAAAGATGATTATCTACGGCAACCTCAAAATCATAAAAAACAGGATTAGATCCTCCAGATATGGTGAGGGCTTTATCCATAGAATAAAATCCTACCAAACCTTTATTTTGATTAAAAGCTCCGTTATTAATGACATCCATGTGAAAACCTACAAGACCGTCATCATGAATTTGGATGTTTCCATAATTATGTACTGCATCCTGAGCATTTAAAACAGAAAGAATTGGACAAAAACATATAGTTAGGAACGATATTATTTTTTTTATTGTAAAGTTTTGACTCTCAAATCCTTTTTGATCTAAAACAGCGCGCAAGCCAATCCTTTTTATAGATAGGATCTTTTCAATACAAAATAGTTTGTTTTTAGATATCATAGGATACTTGGTTTTGCGTAAAGGAATTTTGAAATGTTATTAACGCTAAAGGTTATTCCTTAAGTAATTGCTGCCATTCTACACCATCACTTTGAAAAATATAACTTTTTTCATCTTTCAAATCTGTTTTGTTATCTCCCTTCATATTCACATAGGTAGAAATATTCGTATCCCTTCCACAATAATTTTTAACGTAATAAATTCTACCAATACATGAACTGGCATCGGGCAAGGTAATGTCTGGCCTGCCACCCGTCATGATTACGGTATGATGTTTCTCCGTTAAGGTAATATCTTGGTTGACACGAATTATAGAAGCAGAAACAGATCCATTTATTTGTAGGGTAGAATTAGCTACCTGTCCGGTATTTATCCCGACCCTTGGTGCTGCGTTTTGACTATTGGCACTACCTTGTACTCGCATAAGCTCTTTTAAAAGTCCATCTCTGTAATCAAACCGTTTAAAGATAAAAGGTTCAGCTCCGTCATCTCCAATAATAAATTCAACCTCTCCTGCATTATTGGTGCCATTGGAACCAATTTCAAAAAAATCTGTCCCTGCAGCACTGCCTTTTAGTCTAAAATTTCCTTCGGCAGTTGTAAAGAACATTGGTTTATAAAAACTAGCTGCATCTGCCTGAAACTGTAGGGCCGAGGTACCATTTGATCCTTTTACATGAATTACATATTGATTGTTGTCATTGTAATCCACATAGTTTTGGGTAAGACCTAAGGTTTGTCTTCTACCCAATTGTAGTATACTGGTATTATTGGATCGTAGGTCCATGAAGACATCATTGGTTGTGCCTAAAAATGTACCGTTGCTTGTAGCATTACCATTTAATGACCAATTTGAATTTTCGGTATTTACCCAGGTACTGCCATTATAGACCAATAAAGCTTTGGTGTCTGAATTGTACAATATTTGGCCTTCCTCCATACCCGTAATGGCATTGATTTCAGATGCTGTTCCTTTGGTGAGTCCAAACAATAGCCCGCTTTCAATTTGAGAAAAGGCGGAATTGGTCAGCACTATAAAAAGTAGATATGGGAATAGCTTTTTCATATATTTTATAAATCTAAAATGGTAAACATGAATTCTGAATTGAACCTGCTACGATCTGTCGCTCCGTTATCATTATCACCTATAATGACCTCAAAACCTGTCACTGTTTGATTATCATACGAAATACCAGGGTCATCATTACCTGCGCCACCTCTGCCAGGTTGGGTTAACTGAATGATGTAATTTGCATCGGAAACCGCTCCCGATGGCAAGGTTACCTGATATCGCCCAGTGCTTAATCTCGTGGCTGTAACGCCAACTGTTGCTTTTGTTACGGAGCCATTTGCTGCTATTTTTCCAAAAGCTTTGATTGGACTTTCGTAAAATGCTCCACCATTGGCGCCAGCGGTTATACTGTTGTTAGTTTCTGCTGCTATCACATCGCCTGCATCACCCTTGTCACCGACTACACCTTTGTCACCTACAGGTCCTTGTTCCCCGATGACACCTTGTATTCCTTGAATGCCTTGCTCACCGATGGGACCTTGTTCTCCGATGACACCTTGAATTCCTTGCTCACCGACTGGACCTTGTTCCCCGATGACACCTTGTATTCCTTGTTCTCCGATGACACCTTGTATTCCTTGCTCACCGATGGGACCTTGTTCCCCGATGACACCTTGAATTCCTTGTTCTCCGATGACACCTTGTATTCCTTGTTCTCCTTGTTCCCCAACAGGTCCTTGTTCACCGACTTCTCCTTTATCACCTTTGTCTCCAACAGGTCCTTGTTCGCCGATGACACCTTGTATTCCCTGTTCCCCGATGACACCTTGTATTCCTTGAATTCCTTGCTCACCGACTGGACCTTGTTCCCCGATGACACCCTGTATTCCTTGAATACCTTGCTCACCGATGGGACCTTGTTCCCCGATGACACCTTGAATTCCTTGTTCTCCTATTGGGCCTTGTTCCCCGATGACACCTTGAATTCCTTGATCTCCTATTGGGCCTTGCTCACCGATGACACCTTGTATTCCCTGTTCACCGATTGGGCCTTGTTCTCCGATGACACCTTGTATTCCTTGAATGCCTTGCTCACCGATGGGACCTTGTTCCCCGATGATACCTTGTTCTCCGATGATACCTTGTATTCCTTGTTCACCGACTGGACCTTGTTCCCCGATGACACCCTGTATTCCTTGAATTCCTTGCTCACCGATGGGACCTTGTTCCCCGATGACACCTTGAATTCCCTGTTCTCCTATTGGGCCTTGTTCCCCGATGACACCTTGTATTCCCTGTTCTCCGATGATACCTTGTATTCCTTGTTCACCGATGGGACCTTGTTCCCCGATGACACCCTGTATTCCTTGAATACCTTGCTCACCGACTGGACCTTGTTCCCCGATGATACCTTGTATTCCCTGCTCACCGACTAGACCTTGTTCCCCGATGACACCCTGTATTCCTTGAATACCTTGCTCACCGATGGGACCTTGTTCCCCGATGACACCTTGAATTCCTTGTTCTCCTATTGGGCCTTGTTCACCGATGGGACCTTGTTCCCCGATGACACCTTGAATGCCTTGTTCCCCGATGACACCTTGAATTCCCTGTTTACCTATTGGGCCTTGTTCCCCGACTTCTCCTTTATCACCTTTGTCTCCAACAGGTCCTTGTTCCCCGATGACACCCTGTATTCCTTGAATACCCTGCTCACCGACTGGACCTTGTTCCCCGACTTCTCCTTTATCTCCTTTATCACCTTTGTCACCTACAGGTCCTTGTTCCCCGATGACACCTTGAATTCCTTGTTCTCCTATTGGGCCTTGTTCCCCGATGACACCTTGAATTCCTTGTTCTCCTATTGGGCCTTGTTCCCCGATGACACCTTGAATTCCTTGATCTCCTATTGGGCCTTGCTCACCGATGACACCTTGTATTCCCTGTTCAC
>Ga0163216_100430_pt1 | contig 70972 bp, 56 predicted proteins | sample SynspAceP_FD_167610 | JGI IMG/M metagenome (GOLD analysis project Ga0163216, IMG submission 167610) | Saline lake microbial communities from Ace Lake in Antarctica - Synechococcus sp. Ace-P (Illumina Assembly) | ecosystem: Environmental > Aquatic > Non-marine Saline and Alkaline > Saline ...
TCCCCCTGCACGGACGCTTAGCACGGACTTTCCGTACCTCCGCCGAGGGCCGAAGCAATTGGTTAAATTTTCTTCGTAAGAAACTCTCATTCTCGATTCCAAACCGGTTTTATCCCGGCACTCCATGGCTCCCGTGTCCAATGAGATTGGTGCCTGAGTAGGGATGCTGGTGGACAACGTAAGCCGGAACAAACGCAGTCGAGCTCTGCAGAGGTGCCACTCGACAAGGGAGATCTCGGTCGCCAGCGTCTTCTTGCAAAAGCGGTACGCCAAGGGTGCCGCCGGTCCTCGGCGGATTTCGGTTCGCCGAGAACGATTTTTCATGAAATCAGGGGACACGGGAGCCATGCCTGGAAAAACCTCGATCCTGGGGTCGGCGCACGCTTCCGTCGGATGAACCAGCGGGATGCCGAACGGATTTGGACAAGACGAGAAAGAGAATTCGACACAAACGGACCTTCTTCCTAAAACGCAAATATTTACTAGCCGGGAAGGTTTTTCCAATTCGCACCAACCTCCCAACTCGACTTTGGTTTCGTTCGGTTCAGAGTTTCGTCTTTATTGATACCCTGTCATCGCATTGACGCGATACCACCTGAAGGTGGGGCGAAAACGTCAACCTGCGTGACTGATCCAGGTTTTGCCGGTTAACCGGAAGGCGGGATTCAACGGATTGGACCGTTTGGCTACACTGCTCGCTAACATGAAGGAGACTCCGGGGCAATCAATGGCGACGTTTGGATGGTGGCTCAGAACATGGAATTGGAATGGGGCACCCGTGCGCAATCGGATCGGAGAATGTCGTTCGGCTCTCCGAGCCGACAACGTTCCAAGCACCGCTCCGCCCGCTTTCGGCTCGGAGAGCGGATCGACCATCGTCGATCCGGCGTTAGTTTGATCTTGTTTGAATGAAATTTGTGGAATCCAACGTTCCTGCCCCGTCGTCACTTCCGTCTCGCCCCTCGTCGATCGATCGCGTTGGATTGATCTGCGCGGTGTCAGCTCACACGTTGTGGGGTCTGTTCCCGATCTATTGGCGTCAGATCGAAGCGGCGGATTCCGCCGAATTGGTTTGTCACCGGATCGTGTGGTCGTTTGTATCGCTAGCGATTCTGTTGCCGATTTTGCTTCGCATGGGTTGGTGGGGCGGTTGGCGAGTCGTGTTGGAGAGCGTTCGCAATCGCCGCGTGTGGCTGCTTTACAGCGTCGCGGCGGTGATGATCGCGATCAATTGGTTAGCGTTCATTTGGGCGGTCAACCACGGGCGAGTGTTGGAAGCGTCGCTGGGGTATTACATCAATCCCCTGTTCAACGTTTTGTTAGGCGTCGTCGTGCTCGGTGAACGATTACGGCGTTGGCAATGGGTCGCCGTCGCGATCGCGACGCTTGGCGTCGGGATCATGGCAGTCGGTGGCGGCGGGTTGCCATGGGTGTCGCTGACGATGGCGATCTCATTTGCGTTTTATGGATTGGTCAAAAAGAAAGCCCATCTGCCGATCCTCGTCGGGTTGATGATCGAGATGACGGTGTTGGTGGTTCCGGCAGCGATCTATCTGAGCATGCGCTTCGCCGACGGGGTCAGTGCGATTCAAACCGGTTCGCCGTTGGTGATGGGAATGTTGCTGATGGCCGGGCTCGTCACGATTACTCCGCTGGCGTTGTTCGCGACGGCGGTTCGGCGGGTCGATCTTTCGGTGATCGGGATCTTGCAGTACATCGGGCCAACGTTGCAGTTTCTCGTCGCTGCGGTGTTGTATGGGGAAGCACTCGGTGGCACGCGAATCGTCGGATTCGTTTTCGTGTGGATCGCGTTGATCGTGTTCGTCATCGCAACGCACCCGCCAAAACGCTCGATCGTGTTATTTCGTGGCCGGCGTCGAGAGGTCGCACCTGGATCAAGCGATTGATAGCCGAAATCCCGCAATCTCGTTCGCATCTCCCGGCCGAGAACGCTCCACGTGCTGCTCCGTCCGCTCTCGGTTTGGAGAATCGAGCGACAATCGCTCCCTCACGCCTGCGTCAAAATTTCATCGATCACTCGCGTCGGTTTCACCCCGGTCAGTTTTTGATCGAGCCCTTTGAACGGGTACGCTAATTTTTGGTAATCGAAACCGAGCAGGTGCAACAGCGTCGCATGGAAATCGCGGAGTGGGACCGGGTTGGATGCCGCCGTGTAACCGACCGGATCCGTTTCGCCATACGTGAACCCCGGCTTCACCCCGGCACCGGCCATCCAGATCGTGAACGCGTCCGGACTGTGGTCACGGCCCATGAACTTCATCTCACCGCCGCCACGGTTCTCACGCATCGGCGTCCGTCCGAACTCGCCGCCCCAAACGACCAACGTGTCGTCGAGCAAACCACGCTGACGAAGATCCTTCAACAACGCCGCGATCGGTTTGTCGGTCTGTTCACATTTTTTCCTAAAACCATGATTGAGCGACTCGCTTTCGCTCGACCCGTGGGTGTCCCACCCCCAATCGAACAACTGCACAAAACGCACGTCCTGTTCGACTAACCGACGGGCCAGCAAGCAGTTGTTCGCAAACGATTCCTTGCCGGGCTCGGCACCATACGCCGCGAGTGTCTCGGCGGATTCCTGGCTGATGTCCATCGCCTCCGGTGCAGCGATTTGCATTCGGAACGCCATCTCGTACTGCGCGATGCGGGTCAACGTTTCCGGGTCACCGAACTGCTCAAACGATTGCCGGTTGAGTTCGTCGAGCGTGTCGAGTTGGCTGCGGCGACGTTGCCGCGAAACGCCCGGTGGGTTGGAAACGTTCAATACCGGATCGCCTTGCGAGCGACACTGCACGCCTTGGTAAACCGACGGCAAGAATCCCGAACTCCACAACGCCTTGCCGACCCGCGGCAACCGACCGCCAGACAACAAAACAATGAACCCAGGTAAATCTGAATTCTCCGTGCCCAATCCCCACGTCACCCACGAACCGATCGACGGGGCACCCATCACGGTCGCGCCGGTGTGACACAGCAATTGAGCGGGGCCGTGATTGAATTGATCGGTTTGCATCGTTTTGATGAAACACAATTCATCGACGCAGGTCGCCGTGTGCGGCATCATCTCGGACACCCACGCACCGCACTCGCCGTGACGCTGGAACTTGTATTGATGCCCCAACATTTGGGGTGTGCCGTTGATGAACGCGAACCGTTTTCCCTCGATGAACGATTGCGGGCATTCTTTGCCGTCGAGTGCGTTGAGGTCCGGTTTGTAATCGAATAATTCGAGCTGACTCGGCGCACCGACCATGTGCAAATAGATCACCCGTTTCACCTTGGCCGGTCGCGGTGGCGCCACCGGGCTGAGCGGATCGTTCGCCGAATGCGTCGGCGTGTAGGAAGATCCGGCAGCGCTCGCCGTTTGGGTTGCCAACCACAAACCACCGACCCCTGCGGTCATCCCCGACGCACACTGATTCAGGAAATTCCGCCGGGTGGTGTTTTCCAGCGATGTTCGCATCACGGATTGTTCAATCGTCTCTCTTGAATTCATCTTTTAACCTCAATAGAAGCTAGTGCGTGTGAAGCGGCGTGTGGAACTTTGTCGAGTCGGGGAGGCGAACGACACTGCTGAAAATCATGGAGGACTCACTTGCTCATGATCTCGTCGAGGTTCAGCAAAACCGCCGCGACGGCTTGCATTGCATCCTCGAGGGTTTCTTCATCGTCAATGCACGTTTGATACAAATCGGTCAGTGCATCGAGTTCTCGGGGAGTCGGCGAACGGGTCGCCACGCTGATGAAACCAAATCGAAATTGCGATCGAAGCTCACCTTCTTCACTGGCCATTCGCCCCGCGAGTGCCTCGGCACACTCCACGAACGTCGTGTCGTTGAGCGTTGTCAACGCCTGCAAGGGCGTGTTACTACGCAACCGACGGGGTGAGCAGAATTCACGCGACGGGGCGTCGAAGGTTGCGAACATCGGATACGGGATGCTGCGTTTCATGTACGTGTAAACCGAGCGGCGATAGCGATCCGGATCCTCCGTCCCGGGTGTCTCCCACTTATCACCGGCGAACGGTTTCCAAATGCCGGCGGGAATCGGTGGCTGGACCGGGCGTCCGTGCATTTTGTCGGACAACAATCCCGACGTCGACAAAGCCGCGTCACGGACCATCTCGGCGGGTAACCGGAATCTCGGCCCACGTGCCAACAGCCGATTTTCGGGATCAAGATCCATCAACTCGCCGCGAAACGATGCATTCTGACGATACGTGCTCGACAAAACAAGCTCACGCAACAACGACTTCTGGCTCCACCCGAGTTCACCTTGAAAACGGGACGCCAAATGGTCGAGCAATTCCGGGTGCGACGGTCGCTCGCCGCTGGAGCCGAAATCCTCCTCCGTCGCCACGATGCCGATTCCGAATACACGGGCCCACAACCGGTTCACCGCCACGCGGGCCGTCAACGGGTTGGCGTCACTGGCAATCCACCTCGCCAAATCTAACCGGTTCGCACCGAACGGTGCCGGTGTCGATTCGGCTTGTTGCAACGGAGGCATGGAGGCGGGAACTCCCGGTGAAACCTCGTTCGCTTTGGTTAAAAATAATCCGCGTATAAAAACGTGCGTGGGACGTCGCAAATGCTCCGGACGCTCCCGCATGATCGGTACCCTCGTGCCGGCGATCTTGTCACGCTCGGCTCGCACCTTGCCGAGTCGTTTGCGATCGTCGCTGAGTTCCTCGTTGTCTAATTTTGATAACCAATCGTCTGCACCGGAGACGGCGAGGTTGCCACGACGCGAAACCAGTGCGAACGCACCGAGAGCGCTCACGCGGTGGTTGAGTCGCACCGTCAATTTCGCGTTTTCTTCCGATTCCGGAATCGCGATCGGTGTTTTCAAAACAAAAACCGCAGTTCTGGGGTAGTGAATTCGAGTGTACGCGGCGAACCCGTTGCTGGATTTCGCGTTCAAACTTTGGTCCGGGTCTTGGAACGGATGCGGCTCGTCGCCGATGACTCGGGCGAACTCGATCTCCGTTGTATCCTTGCCTCGCAATTGCAAGTTCGCTGAAACATGCGACAGCACGAACCCCCATTCCGAATCCGCCTTGGCGGTTTCCAGATTCCGTGGCGACAAAGTCAACCGGATCGCCGAGAGCGTTTTCAAAACCGAGGGAATCTTTGCCGTCAACGTGATCGTGGTCCCGTTGGACAACGTGTCGGTGGTGAAGAATTCCGTTGTGCTGTCGCGAATTTCGACGTCGATATCGGTTTGTTTGTCCGCGCCGGCTGCGAGACTCGTGATCGGTTTCCAATCGACGTTGTCGTCTGCAAACAGACGCGATTCGCGCTGCCAGATTGATTCTCCGAGGGACCGAATTTCTCGATCGAGCGTGATCGCCGCTTCGTTTTCGTCGTTGTTCAGCGGCGCCTGGAGGATCGGGAACTCTTCGCCCAAATCGCTGTCGGCGGTATTGTTGAAAAACGCGACGGATTGATAGAACTCGTCATGGGAAATCGGATCGTAGGGGTGGCTGTGGCATTGCACGCATTCCATCGTGATCCCTTGCCAGGTTTGCCAAACCGTGCTGACGCGATCGAGTACCGCCGCAACGCGGAATTCCTCATCGTCGGTACCGCCCTCGTCGTTGGATTGGGTCAACCGGTTCGCCGCCGTTGCGACGAGATCGTCGATCGTCGGCTCGTCGAGTAAATCGCCGGCGAGTTGGGCGATCGTGAATTCGTCAAACGGCATGTCGTCGTTGAACGCGTCGATGACCCAGTCGCGGTACTTCCAAATTTCGCGGCGTCCGTCCGAGCCCAAACCTTTGGAGTCGGCGTAGCGAATTTGATCGAGCCAAACCGACGCCCACCGTTCGCCATAGGCCGGCGATTTCAACAACCGGTCCACGGTTGATTCGTAAACCGATTCGCGTTTCGTGTCATCGGATTTCGCTGCGTTGATCTCGGACTGAAATGACCGAACCTCTGCGACCGTCGGCGGCAGTCCGGTGAGATCCAACGTCGCACGGCGTAACCACTGCAGCGGGGCGGCCGGTAACGCCGGCGTGATGGCCTCTGCACTCAAACGTTGGTAAACGAACCGGTCGAGCAATTGCCGGCTCCAATCGTCGCCGTCGACCTCGGGGATTGCCGGTGGTTTGGGTTGTTCGTACGACCAGGGTTGTTGCCACTGGGCTCCTTGGGCGATCCATCGTCTGAGCGTGTCGACATCCTCCGGCGACAACGGGTCGCCGTGCTCGGGTGGCGGCATGACTTCGTATTCATCGTCGGAGATCACGCGATCGATCAGGGTCGAGTCGTCGGGGTCGCCCGGTTCGATGACAGCCAGCGCCGAGTCGCGATGGATGAACGAAATGTCAGCAGCCTGTTTGACGCCGCCGTGACAGGCGACGCAGTGTGCGTTGAAAATCGGACGAATTTCCGTTTCAAACTCGACGGGGGCGTTGGGTGATTCCTCGGCCCGAACAACGTGCGTGAAAAGCAAGGTTGTCGAAATTGCAATACCGCAAACGAGGCGGGTTGCGGGCGATGAATGATTCGCTGCGATCATAAGGACGCGTGGCGGGGGTGAGGTGGGGCGGGGATGGTGCGACGCGTGTGATGAAAATCACACGTCAATTTTTTCGTGTTCTTTTTTCGAAAGTATAGACGAAAGGCCAATGACTCGCCGCCTCGATACATGACGTAGGCCGGATGGAGGAGGCCTCTGACGCCCATCCAGCAGAACCTTGAACGCCAATCCATGCTCGATCCAGGGGATTGCCGGATCGGTTCCGAAGCGGCTTGATCCGGCCTGCACCGAAACCGCAGAATCATTTTGGGTTAGTCTATCGGTGTTGTGTCTTTCGATTCGGCGACTGTTTCTCTCGTTAGGATGTTCCCAATTCCCATGCTTCAGCTCCATCCTCTTGCATCCCTCGGCGTTTTGTCACGCGTCGGGGCTGCCGTGTTGTTACTTGCGACGCCCTGCATTGCTCACGCAGACGATGCCGGTTTGCGTCCGAACATCATCGTCTACATGGTCGACGATCTCGGTTGGAATCACATCAGCAGTGACGCCGCGACGATGCGAACGCACTCCGATGTCTACTCGACACCGCATATCGAACGACTCGCTCGCAATGGACTGAGTTTCACCAGCGCCTACGCTCAACCGAATTGCGCCCCCACGCGGGCGGCGATGTTGAGCGGCCAATATCCGGCTCGCACGAACAACGATGTCTACGTCGTCGGCAACCTGAACCGTTACTCCAAAGGCAAAGGCCGAGGCAACAACAAGGACTTGCTCACCAAAGCGAACGCCCGATTTCGTGGTCCCGAACAGAGCGAGGACGTCGCTCCGGCTGCCGTGACGATCGCCGAGGCGTTGGAAAAAAACGGATACGCGACCGCGCACATTGGCAAATATCACGTCGGTGGTCATCGCGGGGATGCGACGCTGCCCGAGAACGTCGGTTTCGATCGGAATCTCGGCGGTTTCAAACAGGGACATCAACCGACGTGTTTTGCGAAGGAAAACAAATCCGGCGGGTTTGAGTTTTCAGGCGTCGGGCGCGGCGACTTTGATCGTTGGGCGACGCCTTACTCCCGCGACTACGTGGCGAAGCGTGGTCTGCCTGAATCGCTGGTCGGCACACCCAAGCATTTGTCGTGTGCTCTCGGCGATGCGATGGAGCAAACGGTGGGCGAACTCGCCGCCGACGACGAGCCGTTCTATTTGCAGTTCTTCAGCTACGCCGTCCACGGGCCGGTGCGGGCTCGACCGGATCTGAAACAGGCCGCCAAGGAGCGTCTCGGTGCGAATGCGAGCGGAACGTCGTCGGATTACATCGGGTTCATCGCGGGCATGGACGAAAACCTCGGCCGCATCCTCGCCGCCGTCGAGGACCCCAACGGCGACGGGAACCCCGAAGATTCGATCGCCGAAAACACGTTGATTCTGTTCACGAGTGACAACGGCGGCACGCACGCCTCGAACGAACCGCTGCGTGGGACCAAGGGAATGTTGACCGAGGGCGGCATCCGTGTGCCCTTGATCGCGGCGTGGAAAAACGTGATTCCGGCGGGCACTGTCACGAATACCGTGGTCCATACCATCGATTATTACCCGACCTGTTTGGAACTCGCCGGTGGAAAGTGGATGCCGCCGGCGTCAGAGCACCCGCTCGACGGATTCTCCTTCGCGAGCGTCTTGATGCAGCCGGATTCGCCTCGGGTGCGCGAACCAATTTTCTATCTGTTTCCCGGATACATGGACACGCGAGCCCAACCGTCGGTCGTGGTGATCGATCAGGTTGACGGGGCCCGCTACAAATTGACGTATTTCTACGAGTCGGATGATTGGGAACTTTACAACCTGACTGCCGATCTCGGGGAAACGAAGAATCTGATCGACCGGCAGCGAGGAATCGCGGCGACACTTTCGCAAAAAATCCGCGATTGGTTGACACAATCCGACGCGACCTGGACGCCGAAATTCCCGCTCGATGCCAATTCAATGCAACCGGTCGGCCCGCCGCCGGTGTTCGCGGAGGCGGAAGTTCGGGACCAGTGACCAACTCGTGAGAAATCTCTCGGTTGAAACACTTTCACAAGCGTGCGGGCCTCGCACCGATATAAATAATTGCCGAAAACACTCTGGCTGCTTGTTTGGCATGGAATTTGTTCAGTCGAGCAGATACGTCATTTCCAGACAGAGCCCCTGGGCATGACAGATAACAGTGGGGTGTGCAAACTCCCCACCGAACGAGATGCTGTCGAATTGACTACTCCGGGATGCTCCCGGCATCACAACTCGCAGAATCGAAGGCCGATTTCGTCGTGTTTTTCCGGACGCGGGCTATGTTCGTCCGGCAAAGCCGGATCCCCTGAATGAACGGGCACTCTTCCACCCAAATGCTCAAATCAACAACGAATCACTAGACTGTTCTGTGAAAGCACGTAAGCTAGGGGGGATGCGACTGTTAGTGAGAACCGGACGTACTTTCGATCGAATCGGAAACGTCACTGCAAAGCATTGAGCGGCGGTAGGGTCGCGTCGGTGTGAATTTGCACCCGATTGTTATTGTTTAATCACCGCCGAGACCCACCCCAGCGATGAATATTGCGAACCCTGTGAAGAATAGCCACCCGAGCGCGCGGCCCAGCCGAACGCTGGTCGAAATGCTGCAATCGCGAAGTCGAGCTTACCCGGACCGGGTCGCGTTCCGATTTCTCGACGACACCGACGATTCCTTGGCGATCACTTACCAGGAACTCGACCAGGCGGCATCGCGGATCGCGGCGGGGTTGCGTGAGCACGTCAATCTCGGGGACAGCGTTGCGTTGGTGTTCCCGCCGGGGTTGGATTTCATCAAAGCGTTTTTAGGGTGCAGTTACGCTGGCGTCCTCGCGATTCCGGCCACGTACCCGAAACCCCGCCGCCCGTCGGCTCGATTGTCGGCGATTGTGGACGATGCCCGTCCTGCGGCGATGTTGGCGACCGCCCGCGTGGTCGAGTTGTTGGCTGATTCGGTGACAGTCGGGTCGCTCGGCGATCAAACGTGGTTGAGCAGCGACGAGTTGGAAAAATCGTCGGCGGCGGATTGGCAGCCGCCGAATTTGAAACCGTCGGATGTCGCGTTTTTGCAGTACACGTCGGGATCGACCAAAGAACCTCGTGGCGTGATGGTCAGCCACGGCAACATCACACACAACCTCGAAATGATCCGTCAGGGTTTCGGGTTATCTTGCGAGACCGCGCAGGTCGGTGTGAGTTGGTTGCCAGCCTACCACGACATGGGTTTAATCGGCGGGATTTTGGAATCGATTTACGTCGGCGGGACGAGCGTGTTGATGTCGCCGCTCTCGTTCCTGCAACGACCGTCGCGATGGTTGCGAGCGATCAGCGATCACCGGGCCGTGATTAGCGGTGCACCGAATTTCGCGTTTGAATTGTGTTTGAAAAAAATACGCAGCGAGGACACCGAGGATTTGGACCTGAGCAGTTGGCGGGTGGCGTTCTCGGGCGCCGAACCGATTCGGGCGTCGACGATGCGTCGGTTTGCCGAGACGTTCGGGCGATATGGTTTTTCGGATTCGTCGTTTTATCCCTGTTACGGTTTGGCCGAGGCGACGTTGCTGGTCGCCGGCGGCCAAGGCCCGGGTCGGTTGTCGACGTTGTCGGTTGATCCGGACGAATTGCAACGCCACGGACGTGTGGTCGAATCCGATGCAGTGGCTCGCCCTGCGAACGCTCGTTCGAACGGTTCGCTCGCGACGGCCACCGCACCCCGCACGGCGGCGATCGAATTGGTCAGTTGCGGCCACCCGCCACTCGAGGAAGAGGTGCTCATTGTCGATCCGGAGTCGTGTCTGCCGCTGGGTGAAAACGTCGTTGGGGAAATTTGGATTCGCGGCCCGCACGTCGCGCGGGGATATCTCAATCGCGACGACGATACCGACTCGACGTTCAACGGCACGTTGGCCGGTGCGAGTCCACGTGCCGAGAATGAATCCGGTTCGGGCGGCTATCTTCGTTCGGGCGATCTCGGTTTTATCCGCGACGGTTCACTCTACGTGACCGGGCGTCGCAAAGAACTGTTGATCATTCGCGGACGCAATCATTACCCGCACGACCTCGAAGCGACGGTACAAAACAGCAACGAGAAATTAATCCCCGGCGGTGGCGGTGCGTTCCTGGTGGAATCCGACAACCACGGCGAATCGAGTGGCCACGGCGAGTCCAGCGGCGAGGATCGCCTGGTCCTCGTCCAAGAGGTCGATCGTGGGATGACGGAGGTACAACGACAGGCCATCATCCCTGAGATCCGACGCAACGTCACGGCCGAACACGACGTGTTCGTTCACGAAGTGGTCCTGATCCGAATGGGGTCGCTACCGCGAACGACCAGCGGCAAGGTGCGGCATAGCGATATCAAAGAACAACATCGCAACGGCGAACTGCAGAGCGTTTGTCGGTGGTCGTTCGCGCAGTCCTCGTCCAACGCCGGCGACGACGGACCGGAAAATGGTTCCCCAAACGCTTCGCTCGACAACGCATCGAACAGCCGTTTCGGCGGTGCGGACCTCTCACCGTTCGCGGCATTATTGAAGATCGAGGACGCCGATCGACTCAGTGAAGAACTCGAAACCATGTTGACGCGTTGGTTGCGCAAGGAGGCCGACGAACGTGACAGTGAATTCGACCCCCATCGACCGTTTGCCGATTATGGGCTCGATTCACTGGCGTCGATGGAACTGATCGCGGGTTTAGAAAACGGATTGAAACTCAAACTGTCACCGACGATCGCGTGGACGTATCCGTCGCCCGCGTCGTTGGGCAGACACCTGTCGCAAATGATGCTGAAGCACCATCACGAGGATTCGGGTAAAGATCACAAACACGTTTCCAACAGCGGTGGCAGCGACAACCGAACCGAATCTGACGAAAATGTCAGCGACGAGAACATGACTGACGAGATGTCTGAAATCGACGACGACTCATTCGACGAATTGCTCGCCGAACTCGAATCGATGCCCGACATTGACGCCACCGCGATGCTGGCCGCCCAAGACCATCCGGAGTCGCGGCAATGAGTTCGACGTCGGAGCGAATGGCGAAACTCTCACCGGAAAAACTCGCGCTCCTGCGCAACGCGATGGGTGATTCCGAACGCATCGTCGAACCGATCGCAATCGTCGGCATGGGATGCCGGTTCGCCGGTGCGAATTCGATTTCGCAGTATTGGGATTTGATCTGCGAACGTCGTGACATGACCGGCGAGATCCCGGCATCACGATGGGATCTCGATCGTTTCTACGACCCTGCCGGCGAAACACCGGGCAAGATGAATATCCGGTGGGGCGGCTTCCTCGACGATATCGATCGCTTCGACGCATCGTTCTTCGGCATCTCGCCTCGCGAGGCTGAAAAGATGGACCCGCAGCACCGGTTGCTATTGCAGGTCGTCTGGGAGGCACTCGAATACGGCGGCATCGCGCCGACAAGTTTGCGTGAATCGGCAACAGGCGTTTTCGTCGGTATCGGTGCCACGGATTACTCACGAGTACCGGTCCAACTCGATAATTATTTCGAACAAATCACCGCTTACTCCGGGACCGGCAACGCGCTCAGTCTCGCGGCCAACCGGATCTCCTACACGCTCGATTTGCGTGGCCCGAGTCTCGCAATCGACACGGCGTGTTCGTCCTCACTCGTCGCCGCCCATTTAGCCGTCCGCAGTCTGCGGGCGAAGGAGTGCGACACGGCGATCGTCGGCGGGGTCAACGCGATCCTGACCCCGGAAACCACGCTCGCGTTTTCCCAAGCCCACATGCTGTCGCCCGACGGAACGTGCCGCCCGTTCGATTCCCGAGCCAACGGTTACGTTCGCGGCGAAGGCTGCGGCGCGGTCGTGTTGAAACGACTGTCCGACGCCGTCCGTGACCGGGACATGGTGCTAGCCACGATCCGTGGCAGCGCCGTCAATCAAGACGGTTTAACGTCCGGGATCACCGCCCCGCGCGGTACCGCCCAAGTCGACGTGATCCGACGCGCGCTAAGGGATGCCCGTTGCCAACCCGAGGAGATCTCCTACATCGAAGCCCACGGGACGGCGACGCCCCTCGGCGATCCGATCGAACTGAGTTCGCTCGCCGAAGTGTTCCGCGAATCGACCAACAGCAAAGCCACAAAAACGCCCTCGCGTCCGTGTTACCTCGGTTCGGTCAAAGCCAACATCGGGCACACCGAAACCGCCGCCGGGATCGCCTCGTTGATCAAAACTGTGTTGATGATGCAACACGGCACGATCCCCGGCCAAACCCATTTCGAACAACTCAACGAATACGCCGGAATCGATGGCACCCGGCTGCGAGTCGCCGCCAAATCGACGCCCTGGAATCAATACGCTACAAACCCGATCGCCGGTATCAGCAGTTTCGGATTCGGCGGCACCAACTCGCACCTCGTGCTCGAAGGAGCACCCGTCACCGCACCGACAACGGTCTCTGAAAACCGATCCCGCTCGACTGGTACCTCGACTGGCATCTCAGCCGACCGACCGCGCCACGTGATGACGTTGTCGGCCAAGACATCTGCACGACTCGCCGAGATGGCCGCGCGGTTGAACGAGTCGATCGCCGATCCGGATAACTACCCACTCGCCGACGCCTGCTTCACCGCCGCGACCGGACGCGCCACGTTCCAACACCGGATCGCAATCTCCATAACCAACGCAGCCGATTTAAAACAATCGCTCGCCGCGTTCACCCGAAATGAAACACCAGGCAACCTCAAACACGGCGTCATCAAAGGCGAAGGGCGCCGCAAGATCGCGTTCCTATTCCCCGGCCAGGGTGCCCAATCGCCTGCCATGGGACGACAGCTTCATGACACCCACCGTGTCTTTCGCGAGGCCGTCAATACGTGTGATGAAATCCTCGCTGATCTGTTGCCCGAGCCGATCCGGCACGTGCTCTATCGCGATAACGTTGACTCCGGTTCGAACGGCAAACCCCACACGCCTCTGATCCATCAAGCGCAGTACACTCAGGCCGCATTGTTCACGATCGAGTACGCCATGTCGCGGTTGTGGCGTTCGTTCGGCATCGAGCCGGCCGTGATGCTCGGCCACAGCATCGGTGATTATGTCGCCGCCTGTGAATCGGGGGTCTTCTCACTCGAAGACGGATTAAAACTGGTCGCCCATCGCGGACGGCTCGTGCAAAGTCTGCCGCTCAACGGATCGATGGCCGTGGTGTTCGCCGATCGGGATTACGTCGCCGATATCATTGCACCCTATGAAAACGACGTCGCACTCGCCGCTCACAACGGCCCGCAATGCGTCGTCATCTCGGGACTCAAAGAAGTCGTCTCGGACCTGCTCAATCAATTCGAATCCGTCGGCGTGAAAACGCGTGTGTTGGAAGTCTCCCACGCGATGCACTCTCCGTTGCTCGATCCGATCCTCGATGAATTCGAACGTCACGCCAGCGAGGTGACCTTTCATTCGCCCAAGATCCCGTTGATCTCCAGCCGAGACGGACGCCGGCTCGACGAACGCGTTTGTCGGCCGTCGTATTGGCGTGACCATCTTCGTCATACCGTTAGCTTTGTCGACGCGGTGCAAACGCTCGCCACGTTTTCGTTGGAAGCGGCAATCGAAATCGGCCCCGGCACGACGTTGTGCGGACTCGCCGGACGCATGTGGAATAGCGAACCGATCGCATGGCTGCCGTCGCTGCGTCAACCTCGTGACGATTGGGACGTGGTCAACGAGAGCGTCGCTGAATTGTTCGTCCGTGGTGTTCCGATCGACTGGAAATCCTACGACGCACCGTTCCAACGCCGACGAGTGGTGTTGCCGACGTACGCCTTCGACGCTCAATCTCACTGGTACGACCTATCACGGGCCCGGACGCATCACGTCAGTCCCCTGACGTCGTCCTCGCCGGACACGCATCCGCTCGTCGGCAACCGAGTCGCGATGGCCGGTGGTCAAACGGTTTTCGAACAAACCATCGACGCCCGTCATCCCCCGTTCCTCGCCGATCACTGCCTCGATCAAACGCCCGTCCTCCCCGCAGCCGCTTACATGGAACAGGCACTCGCGGTCGCACGGAAGTTATCCGATCGAGAGCACCCATCCGAAAACGAATTCCAAAGCGTCTCGCTCAGCAACCTGTCGATCGACCAACCGCTCGTTTTGCCTGGTGAAAACCGACGCGCTGTTCAATTGCACGTCGGCCCGGAACAACGCGGTGAACGTTCGTTCGAAATCCACAGTCGAGCGGACACCGACGACGCCGCCTGGACACTGCACGCCTCCGCGACGATTCACACGTCAACAATCCACGCGTCGACAATCCAACCAGGTTCAGCGACGCCCTCATCCCAAGCCGACTCCGAAGCCAAAACCGAGTTCAACCAAGACACCATCCTCGATCGGATGACGTACCACATCGATGGCGAATCGTTTTACCAACGAATCGCTCGTGTGGGACTCGACTACGGACCCGCGTTCCGAATCATCACCGAACTGAACTCCGGTGCAGACGAATGTATCGCGAAAATGCAGGTTCCTGAATCGCTGCACAACGATCTCCATCGTTACGTTCTGCATCCGGCAATCCTCGACGGTTGTTTGCAATCGATCGCGGGCGTCGTCATCGATCCGGGAAACGAAGACGCGACCGATTTGATCCTACCGACTCACGCCGATGCGGTCCGCGTGCTGTCCCCGACGCCCAGCGGTCCGATGTGGGTGCATACCCGGCGGACGAACTCCAGCGACGCGACCGATACGTTCACCGCAGATCTCGTTTTATACGATAACGAGGGCAACCGGATTGCTGAAATCGATGGCGCGCGAGTCCAACGGGTTGCGAAAAAACGCTCCGAAACGAAACGCCAACCCGAAGATCTACTCTACGCGATCCAGTGGAAACCGGCACCGATTGCGATTCCTTCCCAATCCGCAACTCGAAACCCACGCCACTGGCTTTTGTTCGCCGACGCCGGCGGATTGGCCGATGAACTCGCCGCACAATTCCAGCAACGCGGTGATGACGCGACTCTGATTCACTCCGGCGACAAATATGCTTACCAATCGAGCGATACCGAGCAAGCTGTTTCGTCGGCACAAATCCGCGAGGGCACACTCGGCGATTATGAACGGTTACTGATCGACACGGCTTCGAATCCATCGTCGTCATCGTTGGCGTCATCATCCGTTTCAGTTGTCGACCTTCGCAGCTTGACGAGAGGGATCCCGGAACCCGAAGAGATCGATCAAGCGAATCTCGCCGGTACGTTTTGCTCCGGCCTGCTGCTGTTACTCCGCAGCGTCGCGAAGTCCACGAAGCTAAAAATCGACAGCACCACGATCGTGACCCGAGGTGCAAACTCCGTCATCGATGACGACCTCGTCGCCGCCGGGCAAACGGCATTGTGGGGCATGGGCCGCACCGCCATGACCGAAATGCCGCACTTGGCCTGTCGCCTGATCGACCTCGATCCGTCCCGATTGTCCCACGCGTCGATGGATGTGTTGCTGACAGAACTGGACGAGCCAACGGAACCCGATTCACAATCCGACCCGACACGCATTCGCGAAGATCACGTCGCCTTGCGTGGCGGCGATCGTTATATCGCCCGATTGGAACCCGCCGCCGATCGGTTGCACCTTTCCCAGACACAGACGCGGAAAAAATTGCCGGCGTCGGATCGGTTCAGCCTGCGACTGGGCGTGTCGTCGAGTTTCGACGAACTGCATTACGATCCCGTTGGCGCGAAAACACTCGCACCGCACGAGGTCGAAATTGCTGTTGGCAGTACCGGGTTGAACTTCAGCGACGTGCTCAAAGCCCTCGGTTTGTACCCCGGTATCCAAGACGAGATTGTGCCGTTGGGGATCGAGTGTGCTGGCGTGGTTTCGGGAATCGGTGAATCGGTCCAACGGTTCCACATCGGCCAACGGGTGATGGGCGTGGCCCCGTACAGTTTCGCATCGCACACGACGACGGCGGACTACGCGATCGTCGCGATACCGGACAACGTCAGTGACGACGAAGCGGCGACGATTCCGATCGCGTTTCTGACCGCGCATTACGCGCTCTGCACGTTGGCCCGATTGGCCGCAGGCGAACGCGTGTTGATTCACGCCGGTGCCGGTGGCGTGGGGCTCGCCGCAATCCAAATCGCTCAATCCGTCGGCGCTGAAATTTTTGCCACCGCCGGCAGTGACACGAAACGCGACTACCTCCGTTCGCTCGGTGTCGAGCATGTAATGGATTCCCGTTCGCTCGATTTCGCCGACGAGATTCTCGCGATCACCTCCGGTGCGGGCATCGACGTGGTTTTGAACAGTCTGCCGGGTGAGGCGATCACGAAGAGTCTATCGGTGTTGGCCGCGTACGGACGTTTTTTGGAAATCGGGAAAACCGACATCTATCAAAACCGCCGCATCGGTTTATGGCCGTTCCAAGACAACCTGTCCTACCACGCGATCGATCTGGATCGGATGCTGCGACAACGGCCCGCCGAGATCACGCGATTGTACGACGAAATTGGTCCGTTGTTCGAACGCGGCGTCTATCGTCCGTTGCCGTTGACGCCGTTCGCGGCAGAGGAAATTGTCGACGCGTTCCGCTACATGTCGCAGCGGAAGAACATCGGCAAAGTCGTCGTGTCTCTCGCTCGCGACGACGCACCGGGTAACCAACTCGCTGCACCGGATTCGACGTTTGCGAAATCGGGAACAGTTTTGATCACCGGCGGACTCGGTGCGATCGGTCGCCGCGTCGCTCAATACGCGATCGGGCATGGCGCCCGGCATTTGGCGATCCTTTCACGCCGCCGCCCCGAACCGAATGACGAACTGTTCGATAATCTCCGTGCGACCGGCGCCCACGTCACCGTGATCCAAGGCGACGTTTGCGATGCGGCGAGTTTAGTCGCTGCGATCGAACAACTGCCGCCGGAGTATCCGCCCGTTTGTGGTGTTTTTCATGCCGCCGGAGTGCTGCACGACGGTTTGATGCAAACCATGGACAATGAGCAACTTCGCGCCGCGATGTCCCCGAAGACCGTGGGTGCTTGGAATCTGCATAGGTTGTTTGCGGATTCCTTGGATTGCTTCGTGTTGTTCTCTTCCGTTGCCGGCACGATCGGATCGCCGGGCCAGGGGAACTACGCAGCCGGCAACGCGTTTCTCGACGGACTCGCCGACCATCGGCGGTACCTCGGTTTGCCCGCAACGTCGATCGCATGGGGACCGTGGGATTCCGAAGTTTCTTCGAAAGATGCAGTCGCGGTAACGGGGATGGCGGACAACGAAGAAGTGCGGCGACAACTCGGCGAACGCGGCATGACGCCTTTGCCCCCCGATACCGCGATCGCCTTGCTCGACCAAAGCATCCGAAACAGCGTCAACCCTGTCGCCGTGATGGATGTGGACTGGAACAAACTGCTCGGCAAAATGATCGGCGGCGGTTCGAGTCTACTGCGTGATTTCCACCGAAACACGAGCGACGTGGACCAACGCAGCAGCGCGTCGAATCGTGACGGGCAACTCCACGCTAAATTGAAGGCAACGGCCCCGGCGCAGCGGATGGTTGAAATTCAATCCATCGTGACTCTCGCTCTGAGTGAGGTGATGGGCGTCGAGAGTGGTTTGATCGAACCGGAACAACCGCTCGCGACGCTCGGTTTGGATTCACTCATGGGCATGGAACTGCGTGCGAAACTCGAAGCAAAACTCGGAATCGAAATTCCGATGGCGAGTCTGTTCGACGAACCAAGTGTGATGTCGCTAGCGAAAATCTCCAGCGCCGCGTTCGATGATCTCACATCCGCATCACCTCCGATCACTGCTGCCTCGAATTCGAACTCGGTGACGCGAGGCGACAGCCGAACCAGTCACCGTAGCAAACCGGGCGTTGTCGCGATCGGGGGTGCCAACGGCGACGGAGTTCCGTTGTTCTGTTTGCATCCCGTTGGTGGTGATTTGCGTTGCTACGACACGCTCGCCCGTTCGATCAAGGATCGTATGGTGTATGGACTCCGCGCACGTGGGTTGCAGGCCGGGTCGCAGGCGCACGAAACGATGGACGACCTCGTTGGTGACTACACCGACAGCATTCGCAGCGTTTGCCCGGACGGTCCGTACTGCTTGGCCGGTTGGTCGACGGGCGGAATCTTCGCTTATGAGATCGCTCGTCGTTTGCACCTGGATTCCTTGCCGGTGGCATCTTTGATCATGATCGATTCGCCGCTACCGATCGTGTTCGAGAACGTCGACCAAAGCGACGATGCGCGGTTCCTCGTCGATTTGATCGAATTTGCGAACTACTTTGCCGGTACGTCGATGAAGATCGAGTACGACAATTTGCATCGATTGAGCGACGACAAGGCGATGGAGCATGTGCTCGCATTATCGATCGAACACGGAGTGCTACCCGCGAAAACAACACCGGAATACTTGCGGCGACTCGTCAATGTTTGCAAACAACACGTCAATATTTTGCAGAGTTACCAAATCATCCCGTCGGATTTGTCGGTCGACATGCTGCGTCCTGAATCGACCGGATTGCTCGCCCACGCCACCGGTCAAACGCTCTCCGAGGATCTCGGATGGAGCCGGTTCGTGGACCTGCATTTGCACCAAGTCCCCGGTCATCATTTCACCATGATGACACCGCCGCACGCGACTACCTTGGCCGAAACTATCACCGAGTTACTCGCCCAACCTCGCCTGTTACCAACCGTGCGATAGGCTTTCTAGCCTGTCAAACCGACCGTACGACAGGCTTTCCAGCCTCGTCCGTACGTCAGGCTTTCCAGCCTGACCCACATACATGTCAGCCTAGAAAAGCTAACGTACATTCACGATAGGCTTTCAGCCTGACGTGGATGTTGGCTGTCAGCCTGGAAAGGCTGACGTACGACCTCCCCACCCGCATCCTCACCGGTCCTCATTCCATGAACGCACGTTGGGCATATATCCGATTGCAATCGTTGCACGTTTCGCGAATGATGTCCGATACACGGCGGTCACGAGCGATCCAGCACGAGGTGTTGCAAAAGAAGATCGCTTTGTGTGCAGACAGCCGTTTCGGTCGCGATCATCATCTCAGTTCGATCCGAACGGTTGCCGATTTCCAACGTCAAATCCCGATCACGGATTTTGAATACGTCCGCCCCTACGTCGAGGATGTACAGAACGGCGACACCCAAGCCTTGTTCGGCCCCCGTACTCGATTGCTGATGTTTGCGATGACCTCGGGCACAACCGAGAAACCGAAACACATTCCCGTGACCGACGATTTCGTACGCGGTTACAAACGCGGTTGGAAGATTTGGGGTCTGAAAACGCACACCGATCACATCGACCTGGCGAGAAAAGATTACGTCCATCTCGCGGGCGATTGGCAGGAGAGTCGCACACCGTCGGGTGTCTGGTGCGGCAGCATCAGTGGCCTCGCCGCCGAGACCCGTCCCGCGATCGTGCGACGCCCGTTCATCGTCCCGCCCGCCGTCGGCAAAATCAGCGATTGGACGGATCGACAGTACCTCACGTTGCGATTGTCGATCCCGTCGCGACGCGTCGGAATGATCATCACCGCCAACCCGTTAACGCTCGTCAAATTGGCACAACTCGCCGATCAAAACAAAGAAACGCTGTTGCGAGATATGCGTGACGGCACGATCACGATGCCGGGCGGCGATGGGGAAAACGGAGCCGAATCGATCGCCCCTAACGTGCGCCGTCGTATCCGCCCGGTCGCCTCACGGCGGGTTCGCGAACTCGAACAAATTGTCGAACGGACAGGAGAATTACTGCCCCGTGATTTTTGGCCGGAGCTTTCCGTCGTTGGCGTTTGGATGGGCGGTTCGGTCGGTGCGTTCGTTCCGGATGTGCGGCGGCTCTATGGGGATTGCGCGTTTCGTGATCACGGTTTGTCCGCGAGCGAAGGACGCATGACGATTCCGATGCAAGACGAATCCAACGCGGGGTTGCTCGATTTCACCTCGAATTTTTACGAGTTCATTCCCGTTGCCGAGTTTGGCAACGACCATCCGACGCTGCTCGAAGCCCATGAACTCGTCGAAGGCGAATCGTACTACATCCTGTTGACCAACTCCGGCGGATTGTTCCGTTACAACATTCACGATGTCGTGCAGTGCGTCGGATTCGAAGGCCAAACGCCGCTGCTCGCGTTCTTGCACAAAGGCGTTCATTGCAGCAACATGACGGGCGAGAAACTGACCGAGTATCAAGTCGCCACGGCGGTCGGCGAAGCGTTCACGCAGTCCAACCAATCCGTTCAAACGGTGATGTTGGTGCCCGTCATGGGCAGCATCCCACGCTACAAACTGTTGATCGAATCCGGATCGGATTCGCAGACCGGAAAGTTAGCCGAAGCCATCGACGCGAGGTTGTCGGCACTCAATTGCGAGTACGACAACCGTTTGAAAACTCGGCGACTGCTCCCGCTGCTCCCGCACAGCGTCCCGGATGGAACATGGACGCGGTTGCGTGAGCAAAAGATCGCCGATCGCGGCGGCACGCAAGAGCAATACAAACACACGTTCCTACTCACCTCCGATGAGATCCTCACGGAGCTGGCGAACGCATGAGCTACGTCAGCCTTTCTAGGCTGACTTTGTTTTTTGCCATGTCAGCCTGGAAAGGCTGACGTACGAAACGCGAGTGGTCACTTCACGTTGTTGTTCGCCGGGATCGGAGTTTCGTATCCCTCGTACATCTCCGGTTTGATGCCCTTGGCGTGCGTTTGGTTGCCATACGTGTTGGGTTGGAACGGGCCGACGAGGTCGATGTTCAAATCCGGTGTGATCGCGTCCTCCAACCCCGCCGACCACATCATCGCGTTGACCATCATCCGACGATAACCGTCGTTGGTCAGATCCTCCGGAGTTCCATACAACGTCGTGAACACGCGACCGATTTGCCCCGAGGGCGATTCATACGTGCGAGTCCACTCGGACGGTTGTGGCGGTTTAGATTCCACGACGGGCGAATCCGGCGTCATGCCCTCCAACGGTTGTGCCATGGTCAGAATATCGCCATCAACCGGTTTGCCGACGTAGGCACCGACCTGCACCCAAACGTCTTCGACGCCTCGTAAGATCGGGTGCTGTTTCATCGCGTCGACGATCGTGATGCCGGTGCTCTGTTGGTGATTACGACCGTAATGGCCGACCCAAGTTTGACCGAGGACTTGATGGCCGAATCCGAGTTCGTAATCAGGTGATTTACTGTTGAACGAGTACTCCGAAAACGGTTGCCCCTTGGAAATTTGAAATGCGTGCGTTGCCGTCCGCATCCCGACGACTGGACCGCCACGATGCAGATAGTCGACGAAATGCTGCATTTGCTCGGCGGGCAGGTTTTGGAAACGCAGGAAAACGATTGCTAAATCAGCGGTGTCGAGCGCTTCGAGCCCCGGGATGTTCGAGGGCGTTCCGGCCGCGATGTTGCCGGTCTTCGGGTCGATGTTGAACAGAACCGTGCATTTGAATCCGTGATGTTTGGCCATCATTCGGGCCATCGCCGGCAAGGATTCTTCCGAGCGATATTCATGATCGCCAGCGATAAAGACAATGTGTTTGCCCGCACCCACACCGGATTCCCCGTGATAAACCAACGGTTCGGCGACCGCGGGAGCTGCCAGGAAACAGGCGATCGTCAGACCGAGAAATGAAAAGAGTCGAACCATGAGACGGGGCTTTGATCGAAGTGGGGAGAGGAAGGAAAGTCGCCTCGCGAGTCCGCAAGGCGGGCGTGCGTCTCGATTATAAGCAAAACGGCGTTCCAATGGTGTCAATGTCGTGATGATCGCCTTTCGCTCCGCGAAAGAATGTTCCTGCAACGCTTTTTTTCGAAGCGAAAGGCGACCAAGTATTCGCCAAGTTAACAAGATGGCGTCGTGGGGGAGCACGAGCTGCTTCGGTTCATTCGCTCAAAACGAGGGTGTGGCTCAGGAAAGGGGGGTGGGTCTTGCTAAGCGGCATCCACCCCGCTTCCTATTCTCTCCGAGTTCGGAGGATTTGAAAACTAGTGGTCTGGGACACTTTAATTTGAGGGTTGGGGCATGGATGGTAACCCGACGCGTAAGCGAGGAATTGGCGGTTCAATCCCTCGCTAACGCGCCGGGTTACCAATCCAACGTATCCTCATCTCTCACTGTCACCGACCACTGGATTCACGCATTCGCCGAACACGCGTTACCTCTGAAAGACTTTCACCAATGCTCGGCGCAATCTCCGCAGCTTGAGAATCAAGCGACTGGTCGCAGCGAAAGGTTGTAGCTCATGGGTCAAAAATGTCCTGCGGTTCCAGTTCTTCATCACATGCGGTTGTTGAATTCTGAATGATCACCTCCTCATCAACCGTCTCGGCATTTGCTACGCATACCGTATTGAAATTATCGTCAAGGCCCCACTCGCAAAAAGCTGAATCGCCACACTCGAGTGGTTGGTAGTAAAGGGTTGTGAACTCGTACTCCTCTTCGGGGATCACCCACGACCGAAAATCCAGACAGGTAGGAAGGAACCCAGTCGTAGTGGTCTCCATCGTTTCCGCCCACTGCGTACTCAGTCCCATCGCATTCAGTGCCGTCGACCGAGCACGACGCCGTTAGTTCAAAACCACACTGAAACTCGACTTTGATTAAGCATTCCGCACTTGCGAAGCAAGTCATCATTAGGAAACATGCCGACCCAAGCAACATAGTTCTCCACATTTTTACTCTCCCGAAAACGGATCAACTGGAAATACCGTCGCCAGCGTGTCGATCCAATCGCTGGCATCTTTATCAAATTCTGGAACTTCAAAATTCCACTGAATATTAATCTCTCCGAAATAACTGGGTCCGTTACCGGGCATTGATGTCGTTCCGAAAATTGCCTTCGGAACATAGTGTCCTTGCACATACCCCCATTGCGTTACCGTACTCGCGACATCCATCTCCTCCCCACCCTTCAATACGTATTCCACGTCCCATTGCACCACGTTTGGGGTAGGCTTCTGGTCGAAACGAAAGCGAATTCTCTTCGTCTTCACGAATAAGGTCCCTGGTTCCTCGTATAATAGAACGAAATTCTCTCCTCGCTTAAAATCCTTTAAGTTCTCACCAGACCGACGATGGTGCTGCCCCCTTGGTTTACTTTTGTTGAACAAGACGGAACTAATCGCCGTCGTTGTCTGATACAGGGGATCGAAGATCCGCACAAAAAATTTCTCCTGTTCCAATTGAGAGACTGGGACCAATTGGTTGCGTCGACCGAAAAGGCAATGGTTCTCCCCCTTTTCGGTAAGCCGGAGCTTCCAGAAGATACCCCGATCCGTCGTGGCGTAACCGACGAGTCGCTGCCCGCTCTCGGTTACCGCACCGAGGCACAACCGATTGTGGGATTCGACTTTACCTTTCCAGTCTTTCGTCAGTTTCACGGAAGCGACAAATGCGTGTGGACCCAAGTCATCTTCAAGTTGACGCATGCCAGCAAAGAGCGACTCCATCTCCTCACTTGGAAACGGGATCGGTTGAGCAACACAAGTCTGAGCTGAGAAAATTATCATCAGCAGCGCGTATCGTATCATGATCAAGACTCACTTTAAATTGAACGAGATGGATTGAGATCCGACTTCCAAAGTTGCAGGACCCGGATTGATCGTTTCTTCTAAACGAACCGTCATCATCGATGTGTTCTCTCCTCGCTTCACCATTTTAATCGTCACGTTGGTCTTCTGGTCGGTGCTTATGGTGGCCACGGCGTCGGCATCGATCCAACGCCCACGAATCGGAAGCACAAAAGACTTTTCTCGAAGAAATGCGAATCCAATGAGAGGACCGATGAACTCGGAATTGACAACGCGTGTTTCAACTACTGGCCTCCCGAATGGCTGGATAATATGCTTCCTCTCAGCACCACTCACCGGCACACTCAGGTCCAGCACGATGCGATCGCCGTGGTTGCTCCGGTCGAGAACACTGATGTCCACCGGAAAACGCAATTGAATCTTATCGTCAATCCGACGGTCTTTCAGTTCCAGTTCGACCCTGAGTGGATTAGCATTCTGGTAGACCGTTTCCTTAAAGACAATTGGCCGCTTGCAAACTCCTCGCGCATGGAGGTTATGAATCGCTCCGTCCTCGTAAACAGTTTTAATTGTCGAGGCGACTTTCTTCGCACTCTTCGATGTGAGGTGCAGGGTGAGCTTGCCCTGCTCGTTCGGCGAGATAGTTCATGATTCGTAAACGCCACCCGAGCAACCACAGCTGGCAGTCAGCTTTTCGAAAACCATCTTACGTGGCTAAGAATTGACAATGAGTAAGTCGATTGTTGGCTTCTCGCCTGTCCAGAACTCACCGAAGTCAATCAGCTTGTGATCATCAGTGATTTTGAAGCGGACTTCGCTATGCTTACTTCCACCATCCAGGCTCGGTTCCGCTTGTTCAGCCTGGATTTGGTGATGGAAGAAGGTTACGAAGAGAATCAAGGAAAATGGGGTGAATGTATTTTGTCTCATCGACATCGCTCCCTGGAGCTCGCAGGTGACAGCTTCAAACTTGAAGCTATCGCATCAGTTTGAACTCGTCAAGCTTTTCTTAATATTCTTAAAACGGCTCTTGATCGGCTTTGAGCTGGACAGCGTTACTTTGTATTCGCCGTTTTCGCATTAGCCACGATTTTCGTAGGGAACCCTGGCTCATGGCGTGTTGGCTTCGCGATGGTCATCTTTCGCTTCGCGAGAGAACGCCTCGGCAACGCTCTTTCAAGGAGCGAAAGGCGCCCGCTTTCGCCAAGTCGACTGAAGGCTAACGCCAGAACGGCCAATAGAACGCAAACTAGCGATTGACAGGCAAACCCATGCAAAGTGTTGCTGTCCAGTTTGACGGGTCGACGCGTGACAGACATCCAGCAAAGAGACCAACTCAAACTCGCTTCCCAAGTCGTCTCCAGGTCGTCGTCATGTCCACCGTATCCGATCACCGCCGCATGACTCGCGAGGAATACCTCAGCTTCGAACGTGAGTCGGATAGAAACAGATCCTGGATCATCTTGAACAATCAGGCGGCTTTGAATTGCACGATGTGGCGTGGAACGCGGTCCAGCGTTTCTTTCCCGTAGGTCACCAACATCGCGTCGGCGACCTCGTAACCGTGCCGAAACAATAGACTGAACTCGGCGCCGGTCAATTGACGTAGCGTCGTTTCGATTTGCACGACGCGGCGGACCTCCTCATCGGTCAACGCAGGTTTCCCGTCGACGGAATGTCGGGCGTACAATTTCCTGGTAGCCAACCCGAGTCGTAGGTAGGCGCCCGAGCCGGGGTTTTCTTTGAAGTGCTGCATCAACATCCGAGCCCGCAAGCTGCGAACTTGGTCCGTCGCCACGTCAACCAGACGCATCGATGCTTGCAAGTAACCCGGTCGCCATTTCGATTGACTCGTCGGATTGGACAGCGGTCGGGAGGCGTCGCAAACGATCAGGTAATCCGTGCCCTCTCGCAAACCTTCGCCCGGTTTGAAGAGCGATTCGACACCGAGGTTGTCGTACACGCCACCGTCCCAAAGGTGCAGGTGTTTGTACCTCGGCTCGATCGTATGCCAATCGCCATCGCGAAATTCGCTCCACCGATGATGTCGCGACTTCAGTCGGAGCGGGCCGATCAATCCGGGCACGGCAGCGGACGCGGCCAATGCTTGGGACAGTCGAAAATCAGGATCGATGACGTACTTGGTTTGGTAGTCGCCCATCTGGTCGCGGGCGAATCGCCAGTTTTTTCCCGTTTGATAGCACGTCGCGTTGATGAACCACTGCGGCGCGACGGGCAGGTCGGCGAGCGACTGCGTGATCCCCCAATCCTGTTGCATCGCATCGCCGAGCACCGACGCGCGCCCGCCGAGCAACCGCCATGGCTTCATCAGCGATTTCAGAACGTAGGTCCGTTGTAGATTTTGCGACGTCAGAATTCGCAGGCACTGGGGTACGATGTCGTGCAGGTATTCGTCGCTGGTGGGCCATCGGAATCCCGCCGTCGACATCACCAATCCCGCCGCGAGGCTGCCGCCGGAGACGCTCGAAATGATCTCGACGTTACCGAGCAAATTCTGACGGGCCAATCGCGCGAGAACTCCCAGGTGAAATACCGTCGCGCGAACGCCACCGCCGGAGAATGCCAGAGCGATTCTCATGAAGAAACCTGGATGGGGTGGGGGATCGAAGGGAGCCAGTCATTTCGAGCATAGGGTGATTCGCTACGCGAGATGCTCGTTGGTACTTGTAGTTGCGAATCGAGGAAGAATTCCAGATCAATCGATCGTTTTCAGACTTTCAGTGCTCAATCGTTCTGCAGCTTGACGAAAAAAAATCGAGGCAATGGACGCTCGGTTATTTTCCACAACGAGGGTGATTACGAAGTAGCTGTCCATCCTGCGAAACTGGTTTTGCCAGGGGGCGGTTAGATTTCGTAAACGTGGGGCATGAGTGGAGCTAAACCTTTTGATGAAGACCTTTCGCGTGACCAGTTGATCAAGCTCGTCACGATGCAAGCGGCTACCATCAAGCGACTCGAAAAGCAGGTCGAGGAACTCTTTGCCAAGCTGAAAGAGAAGAACCCCACCGAGCGTCTCGATCAAACGTACTCGCTGAGCGCCGAGGAGCATTGAAAGAAAAAGGAAGAGGAGAAAAAGACCGGGCGGAAGAAAAAGCCACCCAATCAAGAGCGAAACTGGGATCGTCGCTGCGGGCAGAATGGACAGCTACCATTCGCTGATTGTTCCAAGATTCCACGTTTCCAGTTTGTCTGATTTGGAAATGGAGATCCAACGAACACTGTGCAATCTCGATGCTGAGGTTCAGCCTACAAGCAGCCTGAGAAGACCAATGGTCGGTCTTGCTGACCATTACTGTGATCAGTGCTTGCGACCGGGTTGGAAGAGTTGCTGGTGGCGTCGTTGCCCTCAAAAACAACGTACTCAGATTACTTCACCGCATCGCCTCGAAACGTGAACCCAGCCTGCTCATCAGGAAATGCTGTCTGCACGATTCCTGTGCAGCCATCGTCTTTCTCACATCGTCCGCTCCCCACCAGCAGCCGCCCGCCAGAGAATCCCTCGATCCCCAGCGAACAGTCAATCTCGTGACGGCCTTTCATCTGAAAGTCGGCCTCCGTCACCAGCATGATTTTAGGATCGCCGTAGCAACCGAACCACCAGCGGTCATGGGCAAAGGTCGCAGTCTGGATTCCCAGATGTGTGTGTCCACTCTTGATGATGTGCTTCTTCAAGAACTTGAACTCGCCGTCGTATTCATAGACGTAGTTCTCCTCAACGCCATCTGGCAATCCGCCCACAACGAAGAAGTGGCCGTCCCGGTAGCCGATCCCACCTGCTCCGTGGAAGACTTGCTGCGTCTTGTGCCGGGCAAGCTCCTTGAGACTCTCAGCGTCGTAGACGTAGACCCATGAATCAGCATTGCCTTCAGGATCGTTGAACTTTCCGAGATTCACGGCGACGTAGAGCTTGCCGTCGTGGCAGCAGAGATCGCCATGGTGATTGGCGACCGGCACCTTTTTCAGCACGCTGCCTTTCATGTCTGTTTTAACGAGCGTCGTCGTAAAGCACCAATAGATCGCATCCTTGTCGCTGCAAACGCCTTGAAGGTGTTGCTTGTACGTTCCCTCACAGGCCACTTTGAACAAAGAGACTTCTTCTTGGATCGGCCCCGCTTTGATCCACTCGACTTCCAGCTTGAATGGCCCGGCCTTCTTATCGCCCAGTTGAAAGCCGAGGCCAGTCACCTTGCTGGGATCGAGCGTTTCGTTTGGAAACACTCTGCCTCGCCAATTAGCGACGAACTTGTCCACCGGCAAGCTGACTTCGATCCACTCATCTTTCTTCGTCTTGAAAGATTGCCGGTATGAGTATCTTCCGAAGTCTCTTTGCCCATAAAGATTAAAGTTGTATTCCCGACCGTCGCCACGCACTCTGGCGACGATCACCTCACCTACTTTCAGTCCTAAACTATCGCCTCCGACTCGCACTGAGGCAAAGCCGCCGTTGTTCTCCAACGACAACGTACCGAAGAACTCCATCTTCTTGTCTTCGCTGATCTTGAACCGGCCAACAGACCGACCGCCCATCACACCGTCGTTGACGGTTTGCCAAGGCTTGGCTGATTCCGGTTGATCGAACCTAAAAAGGACTCGGTCCTTCGCGTTTGCCGCCAGTGGCAATATCGCCAGCAGGAGCAATCCAACAGTTGATCTGTAATTCATGATATGTTCCTCAACCTCTTTCCTTGAGTTCGCTTACTTCATCACGCAGTCGCCCGACTTCGTGCTGAATCTCGTCCAGTTGCTTCATGATCGCATGGATCGGATTGTCGTCATGATGCCGATGATGCTCGTGGAATTCCCGTTCTGTGGCTTCGGCTCTTACTGCGACATGTTCAGCGATGTCGTGCAAGCCAGCATGGCGAAGATGCTCTACAGCAACTCGCATGTGTTCTAAGCGACCGGCGATCTCATCCTGCGGCCTACGTTGTTCATGGCGTTCGTTGTGGGAAACTTTATCAAGTCTTCGTTCGATTCCATCGGCCTCACGGCGAACGTCGGCGAGCCGATCTTCTTTTCCACCGATCTTTCTCAATTCACTTTCTTGCAACCGCAGCATTTCAAGCGATTCTTGCATCTTCCGAATCTCGACTTCCCGTTGATCTGGGCGGTGACGTTCCAGATGCTCAGCTTCTTCGAGCATCGTCAACACTCTACGCTCAAGGTTCTCGGCCTCTTCTCCGTGTCCACGCTCAGTAAGTTCAGCGGCTTCCCGCTGCATCGCTTTGGCCTTCTCCCAGAGTTCATCTGACTCAGAAGCCCAGACGAACGCTGCCAGCGCTAAAGTTGCGAAGATGGTTGCGCCAATTCTCGTGTAAGACATGTTGTTCCTTTACGGTTGTTGATTCGTGATTATTAAATCCTACCTGATTCCAAGAAACCATCTTTCAAATTGGCTGCGATCGACACGATTGTCCAAACTACCACCGTTGGGAGAGCATCATCATCTCCGTCGCGGCAGGAAATCGCATCTTTGTTTACACCCAACCCACCGACATGCGTAAAAGTTTCAATGGTCTCTCCGGAATCGTGACGGAACATTTCGAGGTCGATCTGTTTTCAGGACACTTGTTCGTGTTCTTCAACCGCAAGCGTGACTTTGTCAAGATCTTGATGTGAGATCAAGACGGTCTTTCCCTCTGGTCCAAAAAATCGGGAAACAGAAGGAAACAGAGGGACAGAGCACTTTTCCGGGTGGCGAGGCTTCACCTACTTTGTGCTGGGATGGAGTTCACCGGATTTGTGTCGCTCCCGGAGACATCTCGACCGCCCCGAAGCTCACCCGGTGCGTCAATCTCGGGTTCATGCCGGGACGGGCGCGTCGCGATCTTGATCGGCTTGTTTCAACCGGTTCTCGACACAAGAGAGCCTACGGGTTAGTCGCCCGCCGTGAGACATTCGCGGGCGCGGCGGCGAAGATGGTATCGCCGCTGCGTTCGCTGACACCGCATCGAATCGACGCCTTCCGGACGACCGGCCACACTGCAAAATAGTCGCCCAAAATCGCTCACGAGTTCGCACCAGCACGCGGTATCCAAACCCAACCGGGCCCATCAAGAAGCACCGCCGGGTGGTGCGATTCTAAAAGTGACCGATCGACACCTCACCAGGCTCAAACACTTCATTGCGAGCCAAACAAACCATCACCCACCTCCCAAACGAAAAAATAGCGCAACTGACAGAATCGGAAAATTCAGCATGCCCTTCCTTAGGAGTCAATCCAACACCCAGAAAGATGCTCTGTCCCCAGATTTCTCTCCCAGATTTCTCGTCCCCAGATTTCTCGTCCCCAGATTTCTCGTCCCCAGATTTCTCCATCGCCTCGTCCACTACAAGCCAATCCGAATTTTCAACTGTCCCAGACCACGAGGAGACTGCTGATGTAAAACTGACTGTCATTTTTCAACCCTCCCAAACGCAGGCTTTATCCGATTCTGTTCGCTGCGTTTGATCCCATGTTGGCTGGCAACCGTCCGCCACTGACTCACTGATTCGGTCACTTGCTCGATGATCTGGTTCACGACGGGTGAATCAACCCGAAAGTACGGGGCGACTTCACGAGCAAGATCAAGATTCAGTGCGTTGTCGATCTCGGAGATGTTTAGCGAGAGACCGGTTCCCTGCGGGTCGGGGTTGAGGTCGTAGGCGGGTGATAATCGCCAGCCGTGGTCGGTGAGCAAGAAGCCGTGGTTGCGAAGGTGGTCGTCTGTGTTGCTGACGCAGATCGAGAACACGATCCGTCGCCAAAGTTGTGATAAATCGTCGTCGGTTGACTGCTGATTTTGAATGATCCACTCGGCAATCTCCAGATAGCTCGCACCAGAGGAATGATCGTCGCCGTCGCGGTAGCCGAGCATCGTCATCGCCGATGCAAAGTGTCGCCGTTGGCGAACTTGGTTGGATGTCTGGCGATCAAATCGTTTGGTCAAGAAAGTGTGATGCGGTCGGCCGAACGTTTCGACCATTGAATCAGAGATCGTGACCCCGGCCAATCGTGCCAACTCGGACGTCACCTGCTCCCAAGCACCGATGTCCCGATCGTCATTGCGACCGGGGAACTTGGCGATCCAAAGCTGTCCGTATTCATCGACCACGCCCGCCTTCGGACGAGCGCCACCAATCGAACTTCCAGGGGCAACCAATAAACGCAACGATTCGCTCAAATTCTTCGAGCTAACCTGGGCGTCCGATTGCAGCGTCCAGGCTGCGTTTTCTAAATCACGCAGTGCCGTCCAAGGAGGTGCCGCGAGTTCGGATTCGGCATTGAGGTAAGGTCCATCAGCAGCCGTTCGTAAACGCAATCCACCGAGGCGTTGTTCGTCATGAACGCCCAACAGGTAATCCGACTCCATCAACCGAGCTGGCTCACGACGTTCGAGTCTCGCACGATGGGCTTCCCGACGTTGCATCAGCATCCGTCCCCAGCGGTCAGGCGAGGAGTCAAGGAACACTCCGAAGTTGTTCCGCTCTTGATCAGGCGGGTGCTGCGGGCCGATATAGAGTTGCAGTTCGGGGTCGAGAAGTTGGCAGTGTTTGGACGCAGGCCAAGCCTCTTCGTAGGAAAAGGCAAAACTCTCCTTTCCACGCACGCGATCAACTAGCAACCGCCCGATCGGTGTCGGACCACCCAGAGCTGCCCAATCACCATCGACATCAATCGCGAGTGTCATGATTCGTCACTTCTCGATTGGCGTTTGCCAGGGACGCGTTTTAAAGACTGCCGTGGTTTTTCAAGGCCAGCATCCATCAGCTTGCGACCCAGCAAATCATCCGCGCCGAGTTGTGCCAGATCATTTTCAAGTCGCAAGGCGACCAGTACCTGCAGCAGCGACCCGAGCGACGTATTTCCTCCCCCTTTCTCCAAGTGATACAGCGTTGATCGGCTGATCCCCGCCCGCTCCGCGACTTGGCTGGTCGTCAGTTTTCTTCGTTTTCGGGCCAAACGCAGATTTTCCCCCAACCGCTGGAGTAGCCGGGCGTGCTTGGGAAGATGAATGGGGCGTTGGCGCGGCATTGTCGTATACTTCAGACAAAGTGGTGATATTTGTGTGGAGTATAGCACGAAATCAACGGATTTGGCAGAAAGGACTGTGCGACTGAAAATTGACAGCCCAAACAGAGCAAACAGAGGGAGAGCAAACAGAGGGACAGAGCACTTTTCCGGGTGGCGAGGCTTCACCTACTTTGAGCCGGGATGGAGTTCACCGGCTTTGTGTCGCTCCCGGAGGCGGCTGGACCGCCCCGAAGCTCACCCGGTGCGTCAATCTCGGGTTCCTACCAGGACGGGCGCGTCGCGATCTTGATCAGCTTGTTTCAACCGGTTCTCGACACAAAGGGAGCCGACGGGTTAGTCGCCTGTCGCCCGCCGTGAGAAATTCGCGGGCGCGGCGGCGAAGAGGGTGTCGCCGCTGCGTTCGCTGACACCGCATCGAATCGACCCGTTCCGGACGACCGGCCACACTGCAAAACAGCCGCCCGAAATCGCTCACGAGCTCGCACCAGCATTCCGCATCCCATCCCAACCGGGCCCATCAAGAAGCACCGCCGGGTGGTGCGATTCTAAAAGTGACCGATCGCCACCTCACCAGGCTCAAACACTTCAATGCGAGCCAAATAAGCCATCACCCACCTCCCAGACGGAAAATGAGAGCGACTGACAGAATCGGAAAATTCAGCATGCCCTTCCTTGGGAGTCAATCCAACACCCAGAAAGATGCTCTGTCCCCAGATTTCTACACTATTGCTCTTCAGCCAAACAAAGTCGTTGTGACTGACAAAACTGGCGTTTCAAAAGTCGAATGTGAGTATGTTGGTTTTCTCGCCCCGATAATCAATTTGAATGATCTTGCAAGTGATTCGCCTGCTATACGAATTGTGCAAAGAGCGAAGGTCAGGTTGTGGATTGGAGTCGATTCACTTCTTGAAGCTTGCACAAACGAGGAGGTCGACGAAGCGTGATCCACAGCCATCGCACAGCTTACTGATAACATTTGCAATCCAAACTGGCGGACGGACGAGGACTGATAGCTCATAATCAACGACCACAGGTTAGAACGACCAAGAAGAAACTTCATGATGCAAAACTATATTCAAATCCGATAGCTGGACGACGAAATTCAGCCGCCTGAATCCGGCAAGCAAAGCATCGTTCTTTCCGACGACGACAATGCAAAAGTTGTGTTGTTCGCCTTTGCTGCTGGTGACGGTCTCAAAGAACACGTCGCCCCACTGTCAGCAATCATCCAAATCGTCAAGGGCGAAGCCGAATTGACTGTCGGCGAAGAGGCTGTTGTAGGAAAGCCGAGCACTTGGATTCAGATGGCTGCCAAAACGCCCCACAGCATCAAAGCTCAGACGCCATTGGTGATGCTGCTGACGCTATTGAAAACATGAATCGCCCCTCAGATCTGCAATATTTTGGAAACATGGCAATAAAAAAGAGGAGTGTGGAAATGACGGGAACGAGCGGCCAAGGTCGATGTGCAGAGACTCCTGAAGATCAAGTCCGAATGCTGTACGCTAAATTAGCCCTGCGCCCGCAGAACGACTTTGGTTGGAACAAGGGGAAGGCCAATGCCCGGCATCTCGGCTATCCACTCGAAATGCTCTAACACATTCCTGATGTCGTCTGGGAGTCTTCCGCAGCGGTGGGCAATCCATTTTCAATCGGTCCCATTCACGCCGGTGAAACGGTGGTGGATTTAGGATGTGGTGCGGGTGCCGATCTCTGTGTTGCCGTTCTGCTGGTGGGCGAGATGAGACGAGTCTTCGGAATCGATCTCACTGACGAGATGGTCGATAAGGCACGAAGCAATATCGAACTGATGGGCCTCGCCAACGTCAAGGTCGAATCAGGTGACTTTGTAAACTTGCCGTTGGGCGAGAACGACGTCGATGTTGTAATCTCCAATGGGGCAATCAACCTCTCGCCAAAACAGTCATGTGTGTTTCGGGAGCTCTTGCGAGTTCTGAAACCAAACGGTCGGCTCTACCTCGCTGACATGCTCCGCCTCGATACATCAACGTATGCAACGTGCAAATCAAACGACGGCGTTGACTCATGGGCGAACTGTGTGGTCGGAACGCTTTCAAGGGAGTGCTTGGAGAAACTGATGGCTGATGAAGGTTTTCGAGACGTATCCTTCATCAAAACCACCGGTTATCACACGTCAGCCGAGACTGAAGGTGCGTTGTTTCGGGCAACGAAGCCAGGAAATTAAGCCACCGCACAACTTGCTTCGAACTTAGACCCGCTGAAAGACTCCGAAGAAGAAATGCTGCTCTTTGCCGGATGGAGTGGTGTGCTGGTATCTTTGTTGGTGAACCATCGTGAAACGATTGCCCAAAGTTGACGCCATCGACTCGGCATCGTAACGACACACCGACAGGCCACTGCACTTCTCGGGGCCATCACTTGCAAAGGTGCCGATGATCATGTGCCGTCCCACTGGAATCGTTTTGGCAGCAAGTTCAAGATACGCCTCTCGATCCTTTGGCTCGGTCAGGAAATGGAAAACGGCTCGATCATGCCAGAGATCGAAAGTGCCCATTTCTGAGACCGACGTTACATCCGCCTCGATCCATTCGACTCTGGCGGCTCGGTCGCCTATTCGCTCCTTCGTTCGGGCCAATGCCACGGAAGAGATGTCGAGAACGGCAACTTTTTCTATCCCGCTGTCGAGTAAATGATCCACAAGAAACGATTGACCTCCACCCACGTCGATCACGCTCTTTGGCGGCGATGATACTTGCTGAATCAGGTCGAGCGAAACCGTAGGATCGACTTCGTACCAACTCACCTCGTCACTGGATTTGGTCGTGTAAACGGCGTTCCAATGATCTTTGCGGGGCATAGTTGTTTCATCTCGTTTCGAACTCCGACCCAGGTAGCGCAAATTTCGCTACCTTTTCTCAAGCAACTTCGGAGCAATCATCGGACTCAGCAGCAGAAGCAGCAACCCCCAGAGGCATCAATCCACCTTGGGCGATGCTGAAACCTGCGAAAACCTGTTCCTAAGCCAGTCCCATCACGAAACCGCCAAACAGAACTTCAAAAGCCACGGTCAACACCAGCCAGATCAAGCCGACCGTCAGCGATTCATTTGTTCGCTTTGCTCCGATCCATCGAATCGTCAGGTAAGCGATTACGAGGATGATCGCCGAGCCGGTGAACACTCCGAGCTGATTCGAGCGGAACTCGCCAACCATTGGCACGAGCACAATTGCTCGAAGTATGCCGTGGAGGATCTCGGCAGCAATCAGGACGAGCCAAATTGCCAAACTACGAACGGCAATTCGCCAACGATTGTCCGCCTCATCGGTCGGGTCAAACCATGTCCTTCAGCGCCTTGAGTGGCAGAACTTTGACCACGTTTCGGGCAGGCTTGGCCTTGAAAACCGTTTCCTCTTTGGTGAAGGGGTGGATTCCCTTACGAGCTTTCGTCGCCGGTTTGCGGACCACTTTCACTTTCAACAAGCTGGGCAGATTGAAAACGCCTGGGCCTCGTTTCCCTAGATTTTTCGCCATCAATGCCGAAAGCTCATCGAACACGCTTACTATCTCTTTCTTGGTCAGGCCCGTGCCCTCCGCCAAAGCGGTCACAATCTCGCTCTAAGTCATGGCCTTCGCTAACGCTGCGGACTTCTTCGCCGTTGTCTTTTTCTTTGCCATGTTCATTCCTCCACAGGTAATACTTCCAATAAAGGCCGAAAACTATGCCTCCGCCTGTTGGGTGTCAAGTGACAACCGCCGTGGAGAACCAGCAACCGGACGATTGACCAAGGCGTATTGAAGCGTCTGGCGTCGGGTAGCGCATGATACGTCATTCATTACCCATCCGATCCACGAGCCTTGGGTGCCGACACCGATTCTCGGATTTCGACTGACGGTACATTACTGGAAATTGCGGATCACAAAACGTCGATTGATTGGCTGAACGCGACGTTCTGGCTGGTGTGAATCGCCTTCCAGTATCTCGAAACTAGCGGAATCGACGTCAATTGGATCGACGAATACAAGCCAACTCACAATCTCGCTATACGGCTCCGAGGTCAATGAACCTTCGTACCGATACCATTGTTCGCTATTTGGATTCTTGGGGACGAGACTACGAGGATCGATCATTATTCCTTTCGGATCGGTCGTCACCTTCGAATCAACCTGTTCGGCCCACTGGGAAAAGAATTCGAGCTTCTCAGCTATATTATCTTTATTAAAGAAAACGCCGACCACAACCAACTCCGAACCGTTGACTGGACTGGCGAGTCGATGAATCAGATGGATTTCTCCACCGAGGTCGTTACTTTCGAGATCATGTTCAGATGGCGTGTGCAAATGAATCTTGATGAGTTCCGCGGTCACGTCACCCATCGTCAACATCGGGAGATTATTACCAGCATGAGGCTTATCCAAAACGAAGTTGGCGTGCCCGTCTTTACCCTCGAAACGACCAGCGAAAGGGGCATCCTTGTAATCGAACTTCAAGAACGTTCGTGGGAACTTCACACGGATTGAGTGCTTCTTGACCAAATTGATCGGTGATTGCTGCTTCCAGAAGTGCGTTGGAACGAGATCGGTTGGCGACGACATGTGGTTTCCTTTGAACGAATGGGAACTCAGAGCAAGCCTGCAAGTATCTCCGATTGGTCCTCGTCATTCTATAGATGAAGCCATATTCCACTACCAAAATTCCAAAATTTACGTTGGCCACTGCTGAAGTCGAATGGGGTGCATCTCGACAATCGTAGGATCTCGGCAACGATCAGGACGAGCCAAATCGTCAGGCTGCGGACAATGACTTGCCAGCGATTTATGCCTTTTTCGTCACTCATTTCCGATCCGGTACACGAGATTCGAAAACACGACTTTGGGATAGCCGTACTTGCGACCATCCGGGCCGACCAATGCCGACATCGGCGTCTCGTTTAAGCGATACCCAATGTCGCTCGATGCCATAACGTCTTCTAGCATAAACTTGGCTGCGTGGATGTGGTCATTTATCGATCCGGTAACTGAGCGATTTAACGCTTTGGTAAAACTCACACTGCCACTGGATGGAGCGATGAACTTGCGATAGATAAATTGCTCGCCGTCATCTGCCGTGAAGTCTCGAATCGCATCCATGGCTCGGTCGATGAAGATGCTGTCGTTGGTGATTCCTCGTCCATGCATCAGGCACGAGTATAACGACGACGTATTCGTCATGATGATGTACTGAGTGCGGTCAGCTTTGAAAAAGTGACCACACACAGAGGGACAGAGCACTTTTCCGGGTGGCGAGGCTTCACCTACTTTGAGCCGGGATGGAGTTCACCGGCTTTGTGTCGCTCCCGGAGGCGGCTGGACCGCCCCGAAGCTCACCCGGTGCGTCAATCTCGGGTTCCTACCAGGACGGGCGCGTCGCGATCTTGATCAGCTTGTTTCAACCGGTTCTCGACACAAAGGGAGCCGACGGGTTAGTCGCCTGTCGCCCGCCGTGAGAAATTCGCGGGCGCGGCGGCGAAGAGGGTGTCGCCGCTGCGTTCGCTGACACCGCATCGAATCGACCCGTTCCGGACGACCGGCCACACTGCAAAACAGCCGCCCGAAATCGCTCACGAGCTCGCACCAGCATTCCGCATCCCATCCCAACCGGGCCCATCAAGAAGCACCGCCGGGTGGTGCGATTCTAAAAGTGACCGATCGACACCCCACCAGGCTCAAACACGTCATTGCGGGCCAAATAAGCCATCACCCACCTCCCAGACGAAAAATGAGAGCAACTGACAGAATCGGAAAATTCAGCATGCCCTTCCTTGGGAGTCAATCCAACACCCAGAAAAATGCTCTGTCCCCAGATTTCCCGCCCAGATTTCCCCAAATTCTGTCCCCCTTGCTCCTCCCTTGCTTCCTCCCTTGCTCTCCCCCTTGTTCTCCCCCTTGCTCTCCCCCCGCATCGGTTCGCGGTTTTCGCATTCTGGCTGAATTTGCCGGCTGCAACAACAATGCGGCCATCTGCCCCGAGCACTGTTGATCGGATAAGCTATTGACCTGAGCGGTATTCACCGTATTTTCCCGATGGCGTGCTCGCCGGCGAGGAGTTCTGAAAAGAAAACACATCCGAACGAGGAGCGTCGCCAGCCATGAACGCAACAATCGAAAAGTCGGAAATGCCCCAGGTTGGTGATGTCGTTCGAGTGCGCACCCGCACCTACATCGTCGAAGGCATCGAAAAATCGGTTGGTGGTCACCACGTTCAAATGTCCTGTCTGGACGATGACGCCCAAGGGCAGCCGCTCGAGACGATCTGGGAACTCGAACTCGATCGCGAAGTCATCGACGAAGAGCGATTGTGGCGGCGGATTGGCGAAAAAGGTTTCGACGAACCGAAATTGTTTGGCGCTTTCATTCACACTCTGCGTTGGCAATGCGTCACCGCCACCAACCCCAACTTGTTCCAAGCACCGTTTCGCGCCGGTATTCGTGTCGAGGCGTATCAGCTCGAGCCGCTTCGCAAGGCACTTCGCCTCCCTCGCGTCAACATCTTCATCGCTGATGACGTCGGCCTCGGCAAAACGATTGAAGCCGGTCTGATTGCCAGCGAATTACTCCTGCGTCGCCGTATCAAAGAAATCGTTGTCGCTTGTCCGCCCGGCATGTTGCCGCAATGGAAGGAAGAGCTTGAACAACGCTTCGGGCTGAACTTCGAGATTCTCGATCGCAGCTACATCGAACGCATTCGTGAACAACGCGGTTACGGCGTCAACCCTTGGACGACATTCCCTCGCTTTCTCATTTCGCATCGTCTGCTGATCGACGAGACCTATGCGGCACCGCTTCGTGATTGGCTAGACAACTTCCGCAGCAACACGCTGCTGATCCTCGATGAAGCCCACCACGCAGCACCGTCCAGCGGGTCGAAGTACGCGATCGACTCGCGGATCACTCGAGCCATCCGCGACCTGGCACCGCGATTCGAGCACAGACTCTTTCTTTCGGCCACGCCACACAACGGCCACTCGAACAGTTTCACCGCACTGCTCAATATCCTCGACCCGCAACGGTTCCTGCCTGGGTTCAAGGTTCTCAAGAGCAACCTTAACGACGCGATGATTCGTCGCTTGAAAGAAGACATCCGCGAAGTCGCCGGCGGCTTTCCGAAACGGACGGTTGAGCAGATTGACATCGACGGATTACCCGAAGATGCACCCGAGTTGGCACTCGCCGAGAAGCTCGACCAGTATCGCATCATTCGTACTGAGCGTCTCGAAGGACTCAGCACCCGCAAGCAAGCCGAAGGCGGGTTGTTGATTTCGGGGCTGCAGCAACGATTGCTCTCGTCGATCGAAGCTTTCGCACGCACGCTGCGAGTCCACCGCCGCACGATGGAGAAAATCTGGGCTGGTGAAGAAATGGCCGTCGTTGGCAACGCCAGCAAAGGCCAGCTCGAACTGCTCGCCGGTGACGTTGGAGCGGACGATGACCGTGCCGAGTTATCCGAAGAAGAAAACGCGGCAGTCGAAGACGCCCAAATCGAATCCTCGACCGCGTCGACCTCCGGCAAACAATCCGCGACAGGCCAAGCACGCGAGCGTGAACTCCTCGACGAAATGCAAGCCATCGCCGAGAACGCGAGGATGCAACCCGACGGCCGCATTCGCCACTTGATCCAGTGGATGCAGGAGCACATGTGCAGCGGCATACGATTGCCTGGTCAGCGATCCACCGAGCCAAATGCCGAATGGACTAACGAACGCATTCTCATTTTCACTGAGTACGAAGACACCAAACGCTACATCGTCGAAATGCTGCGCGCCGCGATCGCGGGAACCGACAAATCCGACTTTCGCCTCGAAGTCTTTCACGGCCCCACCCCGCCCGACAAACGCGAAGCGATCAAAAAAGCGTTTAACAAGCCGCCCGCCGAACACCCCATCCGTATCCTGGTCGCGACCGACGCGGCTCGCGAGGGGCTGAACCTGCAAGCCCATTGTCGGTACCTGTTTCACTTCGACGTGCCCTGGAACCCCAGTCGGTTAGAACAACGCAACGGGCGCATCGACCGCAAACTATCCGGGTTCGACGAAGTCTTCTGCCGCTACTTCGTCTACAAGCAACGGCCTGAAGACAACGTCTTGAAAGCCCTCGTTCGCAAAACCAAAACCATCCGTGAAGAACTTGGCAGTCTGTCGCAAGTTCTCGAAAGCCGACTGGCCGACAAGCTACGCGGTGGCATCCGTCGCGACCGAGCCCTCGAGATGGCAAGCGAAATCGACAACGCGGCGATTGAAGACGACAAGATCGCCGCATCGGCGGAAGAGCTAGACGCCGCCCGCGAACGTCAAGACGAACTGCGAAAGAACATCGAATTGCTCGAGCGACGTGTCACCGACGCCCGCAAGTGGATCGGCCTCGAACAAGGCGACTTGCAAGACGCTCTTTCCTGTTCCCTCGAACTACTCGGCGCACCACCGTTGGCAAACGGCCCCGCCGCTCCCAGCGACGAACCCAAGCGGTTCGTGTTGCCGCTATTGAACGAACATAAAGGCGGTGACCCCACCTGGGCATCCACGCTCGACACGCTGCGCACGTCTCCGGAGGATGGAAAGCGAGACTTCAAGTGGCGTAAGGAGGCCCCGATTCGTCCGGTCGTCTTCGATCCGCCCAAGGGTATCGACGACAGCGTTGTGCAATTGCACCTGCATCACCGCGTCGTCCAACGATTGCTCAGCCGATTCACCGCCCAAGGGTTTGCGCTGCACGATCTGTCACGAGCCTGCCTCGGTCAATCGCAAGACAACATCCCTCGGGTCGTTCTGATGGGACGTCTTTCGATGTACGGACATCGTGCCGCCCGGCTCCACGAAGAGATCCTCACCGTCACCGCGCGTTGGGTTCCGATCGCCGAGCGAGGCGAAGACGGATTGAAACCGTATGCCCGTGACGCCGAAGCCAAAACCATCGAACTGCTCGAGCAAGCCATCCGTGACGGCGTTTCACCCACCCCGCCCGAGTCGATGGCCAGTGCCTTGATCGAAACGATTCAAACCGATGTCGCCGGACTCGTTCAACATCTGCACGAACGCGCTGGCACCGCCCGCGAAGTCGCCGAAGCCGCACTGGCCGCCCGCGCCGCCGCCGAATCAAAAGAGATAATTCGCATTCTAGAAACTCAGCGTAAGCGGGCGTTGGACGCCCTCAGCAAATCAGTCGAGTCCCAAATGAAGCTTTTTGTGCATGAAGACGAGAAACGTCAATTGCAATCCGACCGTCGGTTTTGGCAACGATTCGTTGACAACGTCGAAGGCGACCTCGAGCGGGAACCGGCCCGCATCAACGACTTCTACACCGTTTCGTCATTCCGAGTCGAACCCGTCGGCATCGCGTATCTGTTTCCGGCGGAGCAATAACGCACCATGGCAATCGACTCCAACATCCGCGATCACAAGACTTGGATCGGCTACCTTCAACCCGAAGGCTTGGTGGTCTCTCCTGCTGCGCTCGTCGACGCGCAAGTCAGTCTCGACCTCGGCGGAGCGGCCGTTCGGCAGCGTGAACTCGAACAATACGTTCACCCGATCCCCAACCCGGACAAATCACGCGCCGCCATCGAACCCGAAGTCGCCGCGATCACCGATCTCGCTCGGTTTCTCCGCGACTTCCTCAACTGGCCCACCGAGCGACTGCAAGGTTACAGCGACGACAACCCGATTCCCGAAGAACTCAAAATCCCGCTTCGCGACTTCGGTGAAACCCTCCAACCCACTTACGCCTTCACGTCAGGCGTCGAACCATCCGCCGACGACCCCGATGCCTCGCCTTGGATGCTGCTCGTCGACAAGCTCGAACCCGGCACACCGCTCGATGTACCCATCGAATCGAAACTGTCCGGATGGTCCGCCTCGCCGTCGCGACGGTTCGAGCGACTGCTGCGCGAATCCGGCGTCCCGATTGGGCTGTTATCCAACGGCACCCACTTGCAGCTCATCTACGCCCCACGCGGCGAGAACGCCGGCCGGCTGACCTTCCCCGTCGGTCCCATGGGCGAGATCCCCGGCCGACCGATCGTCGCCGCACTCGAGATGCTGTTGCTGCGCTACCGGTTGCTTGCCGCGCCCACGAAAGACCGTCTGCCGGGAATCCTGAAACGCAGCCGCGATTACCAAGCCCGTGTGTCCAACACACTGTCCGGCCAAGTCCTCGACGCGCTGTACGAAATGCTGCGAGGTTTCCAAGCCGCCGACACCTACGCCAGCGGCGAATTGCTCAAAGAAGTCCTCGATCGCGAACCCGACAAGGTTTACCAAGGACTTCTAACGGTGCTCATGCGGTCAGTCTTCCTGCTGTACGCCGAAGACCAATCGCTGATGCCGGACAGCGATCTGTACAACCGCAACTACTCCGTTCACGGACTGTACCAACGGCTGCGGAACGATCACGAACAATACCCCGACACGATGGAAAGTCGTTACGGAGCTTGGGCACAACTGCTCGCCCTGTTTCGATTGGTCTACAGCGGCAACCAACACAACCTGTGCAAAATCCCGGCTCGCGAAGGCCACCTGTTCGATCCCAACCGCTATCCGTTTCTGGAGGGACGTCGAGAGGACAACGAATACGATCCCGCTCAACCGCTGCACCTCCCGCTCGTTCCCGATGGAACGATCTATCGCGTGCTCGAAAAACTGCTCGTCCTCGATGGCGAACGGCTCAGCTATCGAACGCTCGATGTCGAACAGATCGGCAGCGTTTACGAAACGATGATCGGGTTCGGATTGGAAACCGCCTCCGGTCCCACCATCGCACTCAAACCCGGCAAGTCGCACGGCGCTCCGGTACCGATCTCGCTCACCGAGTTGCTCGGCACCGCGCCTGACAAACGGGCCACGTTCATCAAAGAACAAACCGACTACAAGCTGACCACCAACATGAGCCGAGCGGTCAGGGCGGCCGACTCAGCCGAAGACTTGTTGGCCAGTTTAGAAAACCGGATCGCCCGCAGCGCCACGCCCGGCGCGGTCCCCGCCGGCACGATGGTGTTGGTGCCCACCGACGAACGACGACGTAGCGGTTCGCACTACACGCCGCGATCGCTGACCGAACCGATCGTCCGCACCACGCTCGAGCCGATCTTTGACCAGATGGGTGAAAGCCCGCTGCCGACGCAAATCCTCGACCTGAAAATCTGCGACCCCGCGATGGGCAGCGGCGCGTTCTTGGTCGAGGCCTGTCGTCAGTTGGCGGAGAAGCTGGTGGCGTCCTGGGCCGCTCACGGAATCAAGCCGTACATCCCGCCGGACGAAGACGAATTACTGCACGCCCGCCGGTTGGTCGCACAGCGATGTTTATACGGCGTCGACAAAAACCCGATGGCCGTCGACTTGGCCAAGTTGTCGTTGTGGTTGACCACGCTCGCCAAAGACCATCCCTTCACGTTCGTCGATCACTCGCTGCGCTGTGGCGATTCGTTGGTCGGACTGACACGAACGCAGATCTCCAGCTTCCACTGGGACACGACCAAGAAAGACACGATCAACCGGCTCGGCTTGCAAGACCGGGAAGGCCGCGAGATCGAAGCACGAATCAAGCGGGCAGGAGAATCACGTCGAGCGATCTTGGACGCCGGCGACACGATGTTGCCCGGCATGAAGCAGCAGAAGCTAAAGCTCGCTGACGAAGCGTTGAACCTGATCCGCGTCATCGGCGACGCCTGCCTCAGCGCGTTCTTTTCGCAGTCCAGCAAACGAGCCAGAACCGAACGCTGCGACGAGCTATTTACATCGCTGGCGGGCTACCTCGCTGACAAGACACAATTTGAATTGCGGAAAGTCATCGACACCGCCGCCAAGTCACTCGACGAAGGCGAGCATCCTGTCACCACTTTCCACTGGGAGATCGAGTTTCCTGAAGTGTTTATGCGTGACAGTAGTGGTTTCGATTCATATGTGGGAAACCCACCTTTTCTCGGAGGGGCACGCATCTCAACCGAAGGAGGCATGCCGTACTTTGCTTATCTCACAACGGCATACAGTCCGGCCGGGCATCAATGCGACCTTGTAGGATACTTCTTTCGGCAGTGCTTCTCGAAGCTTCAGTCAGGAGGCGCGCTCGGGCTCATTGCGACCAATACGATCGCCCAAGGTGACACGCGAGAAGGAACACTTGAACCGATACTGAGAAGTGGAGGCACGATATTCAGAGCAGTCCGCCGACTGCGATGGCCTGGCATGGCTGCTGTCGTCGTAAGCCAAGTGCAGATATTTAAAGGGCGTTTGGAACAGCCACCAGTACTGGACTCAGTGATTGTAAATAGGATTTCCGCGTATTTGGTCAACGGCCAAGCAGATGGCTCTCCCGCGAGACTAAGCAATTCTCCATATTTCAGCAAAGGCAGTCAGATTTATGGACAAGGATTTTGCTTTGATGATCGTGACGCGAAGTCAGGTTCAATCTTGGAAATGGAAGAGATATGTAGAACCGAACCTCAATCGAAGAGTAGGATTTTTCCGTTCGTCGGTGGTGAAGAACTCAACTCCCTTGGTGTGCTTGAACCGCAGCGCTACGTGATCCAATTGAGCGATCTTCAAGACGAAGAAGAGCTTGCCGCATTTCCCGCTCTAGAAAAGATCGTTCGGGAGCGTGTAAAGCCGGAGCGTGACGTGCTCGGCCCCAATCCAAATAATCGACCACTAAAGAAAAGGTGGTGGGCATACCAAGCGCACCGGCCTGAACTCTACGAGAGAGCACGATCAAAAAAACGTTTGATTGCTCACGCTGAAGTGAGCAAGTTCTTGGGTTTCCGTTTTGTGCCCGCGAATTGGATCTACAACAAAACCGCCGTCATTATTGACTCAGAGTCTTTCGGTGACTTCGCCGTTCTTCAATCACGCGTCCACGAAACTTGGGCAAGGACATTTGCTTCGTCCATGAAAGATGACATGCGATACACTGCATCAACTTGTTTCGCAACTTTCGTTTTCCCGCGAGAGTGTAGTGACCTAAATGAAATTGGGGAGTCATATTTCGAGTCTCGCGACCGGCTTATGTCATCGTTAAATGAAGGACCGACTTCGCTTTACAATCAGTTTCATTCTCCAGAGGCAATGGACGAGCGGATATTAGAACTACGCGCGTTCCAAGGCGAAATGGACGCCGCCGTACTCCGCGCCTACGGTTGGGACGATCTTGCTTCTCGTGCTACCTGCGAGTTCCTGCTGGACTACGAAGAGGAGGAAGACGAAGCGAATGAATCGGGTCGCACGTCGCGTCGCCGCAAGCCTTACCGTTACCGCTGGCCGGATGAGTTTCGCGACGAAGTGCTGGCCCGACTGCTCGAATTGAACGAACAACGGGCCGCCGAAGAACGTGCGACCGGTGCCGCCGCAGAAGCCGCCACGAAAAAGAAGCCCAAAAAAAAGAAGACGACCACCAAGACCAAACCCACTTCAAAAACCGCCACCAAACCCAAGAAAACCGCCGCCGCGAAGAAGCCGCAAACGCCGGATTTGCTGGAGGGACTCGAATGAACGGGATTTGTCATTTGTTATTTGTCGCTGGTCATTTGTCATTGGGTTGGCAGGGCTGCGGCGGATTTTTTGTATTGCGGTTGACCAAACGTGTCACGCGGCGCGTAGAGGATGAACGCCATGATTTCTAAGACCGAATTGCACATCTTCAAGATCAGTGCTCACGACTCGCTTGGCCATCTGCGTCGCGACGCTTTTCAAGACAAGGTCGCGGATATGCTTGAAAAAGTTTTCGGCGATGATTTCGTTCGCGTCCGACTCTCCGTTGGCGACGGTGGTCTGGATGGCTTCCGCCTTTCGACTAGTGAGTGCTTTCAAGGCTACGCACCTCGGGACCAACGTACGGACAAAATTGTCGGAAAGATTGGAAAAGATTTTGCCAAGGCACAAAGCTATCTGAAAGACCAAGGCGTCGAGATGACGGCTTGGACATTTGTGCATAGCGATCACGATGGACTGCCGAAGGAGGTGGTCGCGAAACTGACTGAGGTTCGGCAATCCAATCCAAAGATTCCCGTTCGACATTGGGGGTTCGACCAACTTTGGCGTCAGTTGCGGGATTTGGACAAACGCGATTTGGAGGACTTGTTTCCTGGCTCGGCGTTGGACGCTAGCCTCGAGAATTTGGAGCTGCAAGAAATCATCGCGGTCCTTGAACGGTTGAGCCGGCAAGACCCGCCGCCGGTTCCGAATATCACCTTTCCCGATGTTGCCAAACTGGACTTCAACAAGCTTTCCAGCAAGGTCGCCAATTACTTGAAGACTGCTGAAAACCACGAGGAGCTGGTCGAAGATGCTATCGAGGCCGACCCGAACCCGAACGCGGGTGAGCAAATTGCGGAGGCATTCCGCGTCAAATACGGAGACCTCAAGAATCGCGGTGATTCGCCCGAGGAAATCTTCTGGACGCTTTATTCCTACACCGGTGGTGACGAGTTCACAGGGCCGAAACAGCAAGCGGCTGTATTCGCGGTTCTGGCGTACTACTTCCACCGCTGCGACATTTTTGAGAACCCGGAAATCGAATGATTCTCCCCAGCAAACACATCGCCGTCGAACGATCACTGCTCGGCATCGGAGCCGAGGTTTTGTCGCAGCTTTACGAACCCAAGACGACGTCTCGTCTTTGGGACGAAATAAGGACGTCCGCACTCGTCCAAGAAAAGTCGGTACCGTACGATTGGTTTATCCTCGCGTTGTCATTCCTCTACGCGATCAATGCGATCGAGTTCCGCAAAGGCCGCATTTACCGGAGAGCACCCCAATGATTTACCGGATATCTTCCAGCCTCGGAACCTTCAAGCCGGTCAACTTTCATCCGGGACTGAACCTAGTCGTCAGTGAGAAGACCGTCGGGGCAACGTCGCGTCAGACGCGTAACAGTTCAGGCAAATCGAGCCTTGTTGAGATTATCCATTTCGTGTTGGGATCGAAGAAGAGTAAAGATTGGATTTTTGATCGAGAGTCAATCTACGAGGAAACCTTTTCGCTCCAATTTGATGTTGGCGATACCCGGTTGAACGCAAGTCGGTCGGGTGCGACGCACACATCGATTGAAGTTGATGGCTCAAGCCACCGGTGGCCGGTACAACCGAAGTTGAATGATGATGGAACGACGACCGTCAAAATAAGCGATTGGTGGAACATTCTTGGTGCGGTTTGGTTTGGCATCAATACCGACGCGTTTGGGACGTACTCGCCAACTTACCGCTCCATTCTGTCCTACTTTATCCGTCGATGGCGGAGCGGAGGCTTTCACGAGCCGACCCTTCATGGCAACAAGCAGCAACCGTGGGATCAACAACTCAATCTCTCGTACCTATTGGGACTTGATTGGAAAATTTCGCACGACTTCCGAGAAGTTGCGTCAGCGAAAAAATCACTCGCGACGCTGAAACGAGAGGCGAAGACTGGCGTGCTCGGATCGCTTGTCGGTGACACCGGAACGCTACGGTCTCGACGCACCGTGTTGCAGCGCGATGTCAGGCAGTTTGAAAAGCAAATTAGCGAGTTTCGAGTACTTCCAGAATATCAAGACTTGGAAGCGGAAGCATCACGATTAGCAACCGAGCAGTCGGAAATGAGCATACGAAACACGCTGGCGATGCGACGCATTGATTTAATCCGCAGTTCGATGAGTGACGAAGCTCAGTCACCAATGCCTGATGTGGAAGCGATGTACCTCGAAGCTGGTGTCATACTCCCCGATATTGTCCTGAATAATCTGGATGATGTCAGGCGATTTCGAGATCGAGTCTTGAAAAACAGGCAATCTCACCTCGCTCGAGAACTCAGCGACCTGGAAAGCGCCGTAGATCAACGTCGTCGAGAATCGGAAACGATCGAGAACAGGCGGCGGCAGATCATGTTGACGCTCGACACAGGCGGAGCGTTGGAGCAATTGCAGAAACTGCAAGAAGAATTCTCGCGACAACAAGGCGAACTCGAGGAAATCAAACGCAAACTCGAGCTTGCGGAAAAGGTTGAACAAAAAGGGGCATCGCTTAAGGTCGATCAGGCAAAGCTCGAGCAAAGACTGATCGAGGACATGAGCGATCACGAGGAATTGATGGACGAAGCAATTCTGATGTTTGAAGACTTTTCTCGATCTATCTCGGAATATGAAGGAACGCTTGTCGTCAAACACTCTGATGCTGGCCCAACATTCACGATTGTGGTGCCGCGCAAGGGTAAGGGCGTTACCAGCATGCAGGTCGTTTGTTTTGATTTGATGTTGAGCGTGCTGGGGGTTCAAAGAGGAATCTCGCCCGGTTTTCTGATTCACGACAGCCACATCTTTGACGGAATGGAACCTCGACAAGTCGCCAACGCGATCGAGCTTGGCAAGAGGCAGGCTGACGAACATGGTTTCCAGTACATCATCACCTTGAATTCAGACCAGTTGGAAACAGCCGAGTTTTCAGATGGCTTTGATCCCAATGAGTTCTGCTGCGACGTCGATTTGACGGATGCTCATGAAACCGGCGGCATCTTTGGGATGACGATCTAATGACTGCCGATGACATCCGAAACGACGAGGAATTGCTTGTGGTCGAAGACCAGTTGCGACGCGCCGAGTCCGCGTTAACGACCATCGAAAACGAAGTCAGACCAATCAATCAGCGGACTTTCGACGTGATCGCTCAGCCCTACGTCGAGACGATCGAGAAACTTCGACAACTGGTCAGCGGGTACCGAAAAACACAAAAAAAGCAGAACTAAAACCTCAAAATCGTGAGGAAAATGGGCGTTTGCGGCTCCAATCGCAGTTCGGTCATTTGCTTACACCACTTGCCGAAAAACTGGACACGGAGTATCATTTGATACCCATTGGCTAGTTTTGATCATCTCAGAGGATACAAATGGCCAATAATGCTAGTGAAGAGGAAGTTGCCAGGATTCGGGCGTTAGCCCGCAAACCGGACTCGGTGAAGACAACGACGACAGTCATGTACAGCTTGCTGAGCCTGAATTTGACGAAGGACGACATTTGTTCCGAGATTGTGGGCTGGATTGACGCCGGAGAAAGAGTGAAGCCAACCACGCTGCATTCGATTCCGGGAAAAATCGGGAATCCGGCGTTTGAGATGAAGCCCCTGATCAACCAAAGCTTGGTCTACATCAAAGTCACCATCGAGACCGGCGTGGGGGGCGAGGAAATGCTCATTCTTTCCGCTCACCGCGATCACTAATGGTTGCGGAACAGACGAGGTTGCCTGGAAATTACGCGAATCATCACCATCAGCAGGACCATCCCATGAAAACGACATGCCCATTGTGCGGCAACGACGCACGCGAAACACTCCGCGGCACCTTTACGATGGAAGTGCCGCCGAATATTCCCGGCGGCCCGATCATGATTGAAAACGCAGCTTGGGAGCACTGCCACAACTGCGGTGAGGATGTGCTCGGCGATGAACTGAACAACGCGATCGAGCGTGTTCGATACCAGCGGCTCGGGTTGTTGACACCGGACCAAATTCGGCAGATCCGGGAGAAGTCCGGATTAACCGCGACCGAGATGTCGCAGTTGCTCAATGCAGGTGACAAGAGCTTCACGCGTTGGGAAAACGGAAAGTCGATTCAGAACAAATCGACGGACACTTTGCTGCGTTTGATTGACCAGCATCCCGAATTGTTTGCCGAGATCAACGCCCAGCGAAATCCTGAGCGGCAGTCCCTAGTCAAGAACTACTTTGAGAATTTGGGCCAGTTCAAAGGAACGAACGAGTTTGCGTTGGCCGCTCACGGAGATCAATTGAGCAGTCAAGTTTGCCAGACATTGCGAGAACGGTTGCTGTACCTTCTTGAGCAGTCGGAAACGAAATGAGCGATTTCAGTGCGAGCTATCTAGAAATCGACGAAGACGAACTCGTTGATTTTCTTCTCAAAGAGGCGGGGCAATCGGAGCGCAGTGAGGTCAATCCGCAGGAATTGCTGGACTACCTCAAGCTTCGCTACATCGCGGTGGATCTGGCCCGTGAAGTTGTAGGCATTCAGAGCGGTCCCCCTATTCAAGCACCGCGAGCACTCATCTCGTTTCACGACAGATTGATCGCAACAGATTCGTCGCTCGATCCCAATCGCACTCGTTTTAGTGTGTTGCACGAGATTGCTCACTACATCCTTCCACATCATCAGAATTCGCTGTACCTATGCGATCAGCGGGCGATGGGATTTGACACGCCGGTGACGTTTGAGCAGGAAGCCAACCGCATTGCCGCGAGAATGCTATTTCTCGCTGACCGATTCGATATCGAGGCGAACAGTCATCCGATCTGCGCTGCATCGGTCAAGAAGTTGGCGCTGCAGTATCAAGCCTCTTTCGAGGCAACGGCCCGTCGATTGGCGGAACGTACTTATCGAGATTGCATGTTCATGTCCTTCAAAGAAGACCAAAGTCACGCCATCAACAGCGACAAGAGCAAGCGATGGAATCTGCGATACTGCATCCCGTCCCCGTCCTTTCGGCATAAATACTTCGCTGGGTTCACCCGTGGCTCCGTGCCACAGAACACGGCGGATCAAGTCGCGACATTCAGCGACATTGCCCAGAGCTGCACGGTCCAGACAAAACTGACAATTCCGGGCGGAAGTGAAAGCAAAGAATTTCGAGCCGAGTACTTCCACAACTCGTTCAACATTTTTTGCTTGCTGACACCCAACTCATAGACGCGATACGTAGGGCGATCGACAGTGGCATGCAAATCTCTCTCCTCGTCGGCAGGCAATGGAAGACGGAACGAACACCCAACTACCGTTCACTACTCCGTAAGTATCTGTGGCAGCCGGCCGAACCAAGCTTCTAAAAAACACTCTACCACCATCCACGAAACGCTCCACGCGTTCCCCCACACAGGCTGCGTGATGCGACAGGCATTCTGATAAAATCACCGAGTCATTATGGAACACGGTGAGGCAATCGAATTCTCGAGGCAATGAAATGAAATCTATGGACACTGATCGACTTCGGGACGCTCTTGAACGTGCGAAGGCAGGGAATGCAGTTCTTTTCCTAGGGGCAGGTTATTCGACGGAGGCCACAAACCGTCTCGGTGAGAGCGTCCCTCTTGCAAGGGAATTGCGAAAAACCATGGCCGAAATGGTAGGGTGCAATCCCGAATTGGAGTTGGAAACGATCGCTGAATTTTTTAAAGAAACACAGTCGCCCGACGCCTATATCGAATTCTTCGAATCACGACTTCGTTGCAAGGAAGTTCCTGATGAGCTGCTTGAAATCGCAAAAGTGCCATGGCTGAGGGTTTACACAACAAACTACGACGATGTTTTCGAGTTCTCTGCAAGAAAGGTGGGAATCGACGTCAAGACCGTCCGTTTGTGTGACTCGACTCAAGATGCAACTGCACAAATGCGACAGGTTGTTCACGTCAATGGTGCCATCGAAGGATTCTCGCTTGCGACGATCGGATCGCTTCGCCTGACTCATAGCAGCTATGCAGTTGACTCGTTCCTCGACAGCCCTTGGATCGAAGTTTTCCGGAGCGATTTAGCCGCTGCGAGAGCGGTAATATTCTGTGGGTACTCGATGGTTGACATCGACATCCGCAAAGTGGTTGCGAATACGGACGCGATGAAGGACAAACTGAACATTGTCGTTTACCCAAAGGAATCGGGGCCTTCGATTAGCACGCTCGAGCAATACGGTTCAGTTTACCCGATTGGAACAAAAGCACTCGGCGAAGCACTCGAGAAAACGCCAACTCAGAACCGGTCGGTTTCAACCGTTTTTGGATCTTTCGAGCGTCAAACATCTCATAGCCCAACTGGAAATCAATTAACAGATCGCGATGCGTTTGCCTTGTTCTGTTATGGGAACATTGACCAGGCACATGTTTGGAGGCATGAGCGGAACGTAGTGGACAAACCGTTACTTATAAAGCGTTCCGCTCTTTCACAATCAGTTTCCGCGTTGAAAAACAGCGTGAGCGACCTAGTCATCCATGGCCATCTTGCCAGTGGGAAGACGATGCTGCTAGATCAGATCGCCGCAACCGATTTTGGTCCTAACTGCGAAGTCTTTCGGTTGAAACACGAGCGATATCGCTGGCGGGAAGAAGTCCGGACGATCTGTAAGACCAATGTAAGAACAGTTGTCGTCATTGATAACTATCCTCAGCACATGGAGGTCGTTAAGGAGTTTTCGCTTCATCGAAAACAGCTGCTGACATTAGTTCTCAGTGCTCGCACCAATGATTTTGATGTGCGAATGCCATCGACGGAGGACTATCTTCGGGAGTACCTGGAGCTTGATGTAAATCTTCTTTCCGGTTCAGAAGCCAATGAGCTCACCTCAATATTTGAGCATTATGGATTCATTGGGAAGTTAGCGGGCGGCCGTAGTCAAATCGATAGATTGAAAACGGAAACCGGTTTGCAAATGCACTCGATCCTACTCTGGCTTTTTGACTCCAGCGATGTCCGCGACCGGGTTCGTCTCGAAGCTGACAAGATTTTTGAAGACGACGCAGCTAAGCATGTCTTGATGACTGGTTTGTTAATGAGCCTTATCGCCGTCAACGCAGATGCCGATCTGATTTTCGACTTTGCACCAAGTCTACGAACGAAGTTCAATCTAAAAGCAAAGGGACTCGTGCATCCATTCATTGATTCGTCAACTGGCGAATTTAGCGCGAGGTCAGCGGTTCTTGCACGCCACGTTTTAAATGAATTGGTTGATCCGAATGAACTTCTGGAATTGCTCAAGATCGTTTGTAAGAAATCCGTTGAGCGGAGTGGTTTTGGATTCGCGAGTCAGGATTTTCATCGAATCCCGAAAGAGCTCTGCAAGTTTTCAAACCTGGTTTCCATGTTTCCAAACCCTAATACACAAGGTTGCATCATCGAGTTCTTTGAATATGCGAAGGCATTTGGCAAGCTTCGCTCAGACATTCAATTTTGGTTGCAGTATGCCATTGCTCGGACGTCGATGGAACATTTCGGCGAGGCTGCACAGTTGTTCGCTACCACTTATGAATTGACCGGTCGAACCGGCTTTCGCTATGACACTAGATTCATTGACAACCACTTCGCGAGATTCCTGATTCTTCGCGCGACACGGTCGCCATTTTCAAGCGAACGATTTTTGGATATTGAGAAGGCGATTGAACTACTCAGTTCTCAGATGCGAGAGCCGGAGGCGAACAAGCACTATCCGTACAAGGTCGCCTCTCTCATGGTGGACTATTTTCAGACGCACAAAGTTCATCTTGACGACGAGCACCTGGGCAGGCTCTCGAAATTCGCGCGATTCGCCTTGAAGCAGATTCCGGATCTAATCGAACGTGTGGGGAATCACTTTAATGTCAAGGAATGCCATGCCCGGTTTACCGATTTCTTGGCCGGCCAATCAGAATCGGTTTAGCATTGTTTTTTTTCGACAAACTTTCAACATAGTTTACATCATGGCTGATTTGACCGGACAACAAGTTTCCACAACCGCAATCAACACAATCGACCCGACGTCGACCAGCGTGGATGTACGCAAGGCCCTCGTCGAGGTGCTCGACCTGGATTTGATCGGGCCGACGAACGATCATGCGTTCGCTCGTGAATTGTTGCCTGAGACGCCGCTACGGTGGTATCTGACCGGATTCTTGGTGCCGACCGATGCACCGCTGGAACAGAAATTTGACGAGTCTTCCGTTGAGGAGATTGATTCGGCAGAATCAGGCGGTGCCGATGATGATGCGGATGCCGATAAACCAGCCGCCAAACGCAATTACCGTGCTAGCTCGATGGGTTTGAGTGTCCTGGTGCCCGCGTCGTCGAATAGCATTCAAGCGGAGATCGAATGGGGCGAGTATGTGTACGAAGGCCCAGGCGATGAGCATTCGGGCGATACCGAGCCGTTGATACCGGTTGCGACGACGAAGGCAGTGGTGGAACAAACTGGTCCTGACTTTGGTGAAGAATCAAACGATTCGTCTACGCGAAAACGTCCGTGTTGGCGACGATCGCCGCTGACCCGCCAGATGACGATCGAGTTGCCAAGTGTCAGCGACAAGCCTCCTTTAATGGACGTGCCCAATAGTGGCGGTTTGAAAATCATGGTGACCGCGCGTGATGCTGAATCATCGGGAATGGCGGCCAATACGAAATCGGTGGCCGTGTTTTTGATCAATGCTCGGCAACCCGATCCGCTGCACGGATACCGAGCGTTCATTTATCAAGTACGGTTGACGCTCGAGTGCGCGGAGTGCTTCGTCCCGCGACCCGATCCTCGCGCGTGGACCACTCAAGACGAGTGGGACGAACGCGTCAATGATTTGCATTACCACGACACGTTTGAATTCGCGGTCGGGCACGGCGTTTCGGCCAAAGCACTCAATCAAGATGGTGATCGGTGTAGCCGCGTGCAAACGGTTTGGATTCCGCAGGCGGAGGTGGAAAGAGTTGCACCGCAGGAAGAGGCGAAATTGCCCGGACTGGCGCTGGGCATGGAGGAACTTGGTTTATTGGCGGACGGTGAGGCCGTTCGGAACAAGCTTGGCCCCATTGTCGAACACTATCGAAATTGGATCGGCCTGCAGGAAACGAAGGTCGCGAAGTCAGGGTTATCAGCGGAGAGGAAACAAACCGCGACGGATATGCTGACGGACGCGAAAACGGCGGCCAGTCGAATCGAAGCCGGGATCGAGTGTTTGGCGACGGACGTCGTTGTGCTGGATGCGTTTCGGATTGCCAATCGTGCGATGGCCAAACAGGCTCGCCGTCGGTTCTGGATCAATGGTGGCAAGAATAGCACCCCGGAAAAGATGAATGCCCCCAAGTGGCGACCGTTTCAACTGGCGTATCTGCTGATGACGCTGCGAGGTATCGCTGAACCGGAGCATGCTGATCGTGAAGATGTTGACTTGTTGTTCTTTCCAACTGGCGGTGGCAAGACGGAAGCGTACTTCGGGTTGGCTGCGTTCACGATTGTGTTGCGTCGGTTGAATCATCCGGGTGTTCGTTCGGCGGGTGTGACAGTCTTGATGCGCTACACGCTGCGACTGTTGACACTGGATCAACTCGGTCGCGCCGCGGCGCTGATATGTGCGTTGGAACTCGAACGCAAATCGCTCGATGATCGTCGACTGGGTGATTGGCCATTCGAGATCGGTTTGTGGGTGGGGCAAGCCGCGACACCGAACCGGATGGGTGGTCGCGGTCAGAAGGATCCCAAATGCGTTACAGCTTATTGCAAAACACGGCGGTTCCGTAACAGCCGAGGCAGTGATCCCGCACCGATTCCTATAGAAGACTGTCCCTGGTGCGGGACGAAGTTCACGGGGAATTCGTTTCGACTGGAACCGAGCGAAAAGAACCCACTGGACTTGCGAGTTCATTGTGTCGATGAAAATTGTGAGTTCTGCGGCGACAATCATCTGCCGATCTTGGGGGTCGATGAGCCGATTTATCGTCGACTGCCATGTTTCATGATCGCGACGATCGACAAGTTCGCGGCGTTGCCTTGGACCGGCGAAACAGGGGCGTTGTTTGGAAAAGTCCAACGCCATGATCAGAACGGTTTTTACGGTCCGTGCAGTGACAAGGGGACGCCGATTCCCGAAGGCGACTTGCCGCCGCCCGAGTTGATCATCCAAGACGAATTGCATTTGATTTCGGGACCGCTGGGTACCATTTCGGGGCTCTACGAAACCGCCATTGATTCTTTGGCCACTCGGTCAATCGGCGACACGAAGGTCCGTCCCAAGATCATCGCCAGTACCGCGACAGTCAGACGGGCAGACAAGCAGATCAATGCTCTGTTCGGTCGAAAGCGGGTCAGCGTGTTCCCGCCGCCCGGCCCCGATCGCCGCGACTCGTTCTTCGCCGAGACGAAAACTTCGGCAGAGAGCAACGCTCGACTGTATCTCGGAATCGCGGCGCAAGGACGCAGTCTGAAGGTCGTCCTGCTACGCTCGGCGTTGTCGCTGATGAGTGCAGGATATTATGCCTGGACGAAAGCTGGCGGGGATAAGGTTGATCGAAATCCAGCCGATCCATACATGACGATGCTTGGGTATTTCAATTCGCTTCGTGAATTGGGTGGTAGCCGCCGAATTGTCGAGGATGAAATCCGCAGCCGACTGTCCGAATACGGGAATCGACAACGCTTGGAACCTAAGGAGAGGCTGTTCTTCGATCGCAATATCGCCTTTGAACCCGTCGAGTTGACTTCACGTGTGAGTACCAACGACGTGGCCGAAGCAAAACAGCGGTTGTCGATTGCCAAAGGCCGCGACGGTTCGGTAGATGTTGCTTTGGCGACGAACATGATTTCGGTCGGCCTGGACATCATTCGCTTGGGATTGATGGTGGTTCTCGGTCAACCGAAGACGAGTTCCGAATACATTCAAGCAACCAGTCGTGTTGGTCGAGACGAAACTCGCCCTGGTCTGGTTCTGGCGCTTTTGAACATCCACAAGCCGCGTGACCGTTCGCATTACGAACGCTTCACCGCATACCACTCATCGTTCTATCGCAACGTCGAAGCAACAAGTGTGACCCCGTTTTCACCTCGAGCTTTGGATCGGGCATTGGCACCGGCGATCGTTGCGATGTGTCGCCAGTCACGACCTGACATGACGCCGGCGGTTGGTGCGGCTCAAATTTTGCAAGTCCGATCCGAGCTGGAACAATACGCCGATCTATTCGCCAAACGTGCGAGAGAGCATAACGTTGATCTCTCGCCGGCGGATAAGAAGGCAATCGGCGATCACGTGAAGCACCTTTGCAATGAATTGATGGATGACTGGATGAAGATCGCCCAGACGGCTCGCGATGAGGGATCGAGCATCCAATATCAACGCGAGCAAAGCACACCGAATCGACGTTTACTTTACGAGTTTCTACATCAAGACGTCCCCAACTTGGCTGAGATACAAAAGCGCTTCCGAGCGAACCGCTCGATGCGAGACGTTGAGCCGGTCGTCGAAATCAATGTGCAAGAGTTGCACGATTGGGAGGATCGCTAATGACCAAACCAGAAATCCGAGCAAGTCAATTGCTGACGACGTACGGACCGGGAGCGATGGTCGATTTGCCAGACGATTCAGTGATCATCGCCGGTTTGGATGGTTGGCGATATCACAAAGGGCAACCGTTGCCGATCGTCGAAGAACCAAGGCTGATTCAGAAACTGGAAGCCCAACTGGGACCAGGACTGACGTTAAGGAAACCGCCGGCAGCCGTCGAAGAAAAGGGCTTCACGCCAGACATTACCGCGTACCGCTTTCCTCAATGGGTCATTTCCAAGCGAACACAGAAGACAAAAGCGGGGTTTGTCTTTCGTCGGCTTGTCCATCGTCGCGATCTGGACAACGGTTGGCTGCGCGAGGATGACGGAAAACGCTATTCCGTTATTCCCGTCCGTTTCGTAAGAGCGTGTCCGCGAGGGCACGTCGGCGACATCAATTGGCGTGCGTTCATTCATGGCGAGGATTCGCAGTGTGTCGGGCGAGAGCTGTTCATTGAAGAACGCGGGACGACGGGCGATTTAGACACTGTGTGGGTGAGATGTGCCTGTGGCGAAAGCCGCGCAATGAGCGCGGCTTCTCGCTCCGAACTGAAAGCGTTGCTCAATTGCGACGGCCGACAACCTTGGCTCGGTCCCGGCATACGCTCTAAATGTGGCCTGCCCAATCGCCTGCTGGTGCGAAACGCGAGCAATGCCTATTTCTCTCAGACGCTCTCAGTGATCTCAATACCGAGTTCTGGCCAGGAAATCGACGTTGTCGTCACCGGCTTATGGGAGGCTTATTTCAAAATCGTCAATGATGACCTGACACTGGACGTGATGCTCATGGTCCCTGTCGTTCAGCAGCAGTTGGCGGACTATAGCCGAGACGAAATTAAAGCAGCAATTGATCGTATTCGTGGCGCATCTGGCGAGGACCGCCCCGTGAAGGAGGTCGAGTTCGAGGCGCTTGCCAGGGTGCAGGATCAACTCGGTACTGACAAACCCGGGGGTGATTTCTTCGCTCGGAACTACCCAAGAAGTCATTGGGACGTACGTTGGATGGCTCCCATCGAACGAGTCGTCTTGGCTCACCGCCTTCGCGAAGTGGTCGCTCAATTGGGATTCACTCGCTTTGAAGCCGTCGGTACTGATGTCGACGGAGATCTCGAGGTCGGCGTCGAAGCTGCCCCGATCGCTTCGGATCTGTCTTGGCTTCCAGCGGTCGAAAACCGTGGGGAAGGCGTCTTCATTCAATTCAGTGCGGACGCCATCGAAGCATGGCTGAAGCGCGACGCAGTGCGTGCTAGAGACCAGGTACTGCAGGGTGGCCATGAAATTTGGCGAGATGAGCACGAGAAGAGCGAACGCGAATATTTTGGATTGCCGTATTACATGCTGCATTCATTCAGCCACTTGCTACTTACGGCGATCTCGATGGAATGCGGCTATCCTCCCTCTTCACTGAAGGAACGCATTTATGCGAGATATTCACAACGACAATACGGCGTTCTAATCTACACAGGTTCGCCGGACGCGGAGGGAACGCTGGGCGGTTTGATTGAGGCCGGACGACGGATCTCCGACCACGTTAAGCGAGCGTTGGATAACGGTAGACTGTGCTCGAACGATCCGGTCTGTGCGTTCCATCAACCATCCGAACACGATCAGCTTCCGTTGTTAGGAAGTGCCTGCCATGGCTGTTTGCTTGTCGCGGAAACATCGTGCGAGCAACGGAACGATTTATTGGACCGCAGCCTCGTGGTATCAACCGTGGAACGCCTTGGCTGCGAGTTCTTTCCAGAATGAACAGCAATGCATCGTACGACGTTCTCTACACGCTGTCGCACTCCGACCTGAAAGAGCTTTCTTCACTTTGCTTTGGAAGTGTAAGCCCAGACGCGCCAACGAGACGGGCATTGCGTCAGTTAGTGGGAGAACAAACTGCGGGTATCGTATTCGGATTTCTCCAATCGCAGGTCCAGACTGGTTGGAGTATGCGTCATCTCGGCGAGCTTTGTCTTGCCGTCAGTGGAGCGAAACCAGCCGAATCGAGGAAGCCGTTCGATCTTGTTCTTTCTGGCCCAGATGTCGAGGGATCTCCGACCCGCGACACGCAATCCGTCATGCACTCACTTCTTGCGGAAGCAAAGCACGAGGTCTTGTTGGTTGGCTACGTCATCCATAACGCTGAGAACCTGTTTCGGCCGCTCGCAGCGAAAATGGCGAACGACGACAACCTGCGAGTCTGGTGCTGCCTGGACATTCAACGTCCCTGGAACGACCAGCGTCCGATGTCACTCTTAGTCGACAAGTTTCGCGACGAGTTCACCACCAAGCACTGGCCATGGTCTAAATTCCCGGACGTGTTCTTTGATCCGAGATCCCTCGAGATTGGTGGAACCACTCGAAGCAGCCTTCATGCCAAGTGCATTGTGGTCGATCGCCAAACCTCGCTCGTTACATCGGCAAACTTCACAGAAGCGGCACAGCAGCGTAACATTGAAGCCGGAGTGCTTATTCGCGACGAAACCTTTGCGTCTCGGATTGCCAAGTACTTCGATGGTTTGACTGAGCTTGGATTGTTGACACCGGTGCAATTCACGTGAATGCAAATCATCGTCTTAGCAGAGGACAAACAGAAGGACAGAGCACTTTTGCGGGTGGCGAGGCTTCACCTACTTTGAGCTGGGATGGAGTTCACCGGCTTTGTGTCGCTCCCGGAGGCGACTGGACCGCCCCGAAGCTCACCCAGTGCGTCAATCTCGGGTGCATGCCAGGACGGGCGCGTCGCGATCTTGATCGGCTTGTCTCATCCGGTTCTCGACACAAGGGAGCCGACGGCTTAGTCGCCTGTCGCCTGTCGCTCGCCGTGAGACGTTCGCGGGCGCGGCGGCGAAGAGGGTATCGCCGCTGCGTTCGCTAACACCGCATCGAATCGACGCACTCCGGACGACCGGCCACACTGCAAAACAGCCGCCCGAAATCACTCACGAGTTCGCACCAGCATTCCGTATCCCAACCCAACCGGGCCCGTCAAGAAGCACCGCCGGGTGGTGCGATTCTAAAAGTGACCGATCGACACCTCACCAGGCTCAAACACTTCATTGCGAGCCAAACAAACCATCACCCACCTCCCAAACGAAAAAATAGCGCAACTGACAAAATCGGAAAATTCAGCATGCCCTTCCTTTCCTGGAGTCAATCCAACACCCAGAAAGATGCTCTGTCCCCAGATTTCTCGTCCCCAGATTTCTCCCCCGCCGGTGTCTGAGCATGCTCAATCAGAAAACGTTTGATCCAGCCGACATAAGCCAGTTCCGTTCTCCGCAGCAATCCACTCACCCGAGCTTCCCGGCGAACGCGTTGCAAAATAGCCGGCTCATCCGGATCGATGTGGCCGACCAGCCCTGCCGTCTCATTGGCCGACAACGGCGCATCGATTCCCAGTTGTCGGCTTTGACCGGCCAGGCGTGACAACGTGGTCATCACCGATTCTAGGTCGGCGATCGGGCGCTGCAACACCTCGGCGTGGTAAGCCGCAATCGCCTGCACCGCCTGCAGTCGTTGCCACGCTGGCGTTCCATTGGCCTTGATCTGTTGCAGAAACAAAATCACCACGCCACGGTTCACGTCACCGGGCAGCAGCTCACGCTCAACTAAAAACTCGCGAAATCGAGAGTACGTTTTCGGAAACCAAATCCGCTCATCTTTGGAGTACTTCCCCGCCTCCAAAACCGTCTGGAACTTCTCAAAATCCATCTCAACACTCCACGGGAAATAGGCCACAAACGTAGCAGGAGTGTACTAAAACAAAATTCATCCCCAAGTCACTTCAGGGGACTTGCATGTCGCAATAAAGTCTGAGAAAATCTCATAACTGCGGAAAGAAACCCGCCAATAAATTTTTACACCCTCTAAACTGCGGGTGAAGTATTAATCGTTCTGTCGCTACATCAATTGCATACCCAACGCCTATGAAAGCCAAACAGACCGAACGCACGGGCCGCCGGGGTGTCGCTTTGGTGATGGGCACATTCGAGTCCTCGGGATTCGCCTTTCGCGAGCAAGCGGAGAGCGACTACGGCGTCGACGGTCACGCTGAACTCATTAAGTCCGAACAACCGACTGGTCAGCTACTTGGAATCCAAATCAAGACTGGCGAAAGCTATCTTCCGGAACGCACGGAAAACGCGATCGTATTCCGTACCGACGCAGAACATGTCGATTACTGGCTAAATCACGCGTTACCGATGATCGTATGTCTTTGCGACGCTGACAATCAAACGATCTATTGGCAAGCCGTTACCGACGAGACCGCAATCTCAACCGGAAAGGGATACCGATTCGATGTCCCGCTCACGCAAATCCTCGACGTTTCGGCAGTGCAGCAACTGACTGACTTGCTAACTCCGCTGGTGTCACCGGATCGGTACACGATCTTCAAGACTGAGGACGTGAGTCATGGACTTGCAAAAAGGTACTCGTTCAAGGTTGTCGTGAATGGGACTGCCACCAAAGCCGAGATTGCGTCTATCGTGCGGCAAGTGACAACTGATGGGGCAAAACGTCGTTACCATCGAAATCATATGGTCGAGGGCCGGTGGGGCGACGCTGATGCACACGTTGTCTGGACGTTCGTTTATCCAAGTGCTGAAGACGAGGCACGCTGCAACCACATCTGCCGCAGCCTCTGGATACACGAGTCACTTGATGATGGAGCACGACCGTTGCCGATGACGGGTGAAAACATCGGCAATGATATCGTAGTCGATTGGAGCGGCAACTACAGCTTCCTTGCCCAACACACCTCAACAAATTCACTCACCAAAGAAAACTACATAAATGCGGTGATTCCTCCGATCGACGAACTTAAACAGTTGCTCGAACGAATAGGCGGACAGTTGCTGTCTCTCAAGAATGGCGACATAACGGAAGATTCGTTCCTCAGTGCGACTGATGCTGACCGGAAACGAACTAATGACATTTATATGTCTATTTCGGCCATGTCACTCGCACCATTTGAGTGCAAAGACATGGACGAACGTCTCGAGTGCTTTATTGCGTGCTTAGACAATATTGCCTTGCATTACTCCGAAAAGGGTCGTGACACATGGACTGCACCCAACCGTTTAGAATTGGCCCTGCAACAACGATCCTACGCGATTGAGCACTTAGCAGAACTTCAATACGAATTGAAGAAGATTCGATAGACAAACGCGACAGAACAATTGCGTGAACCGGAGCGGCGAATCCGGCGGAATTTGAGATCAACGCGTATCGTCGCCGCCCGGTTACGCTGTACGTTGAACTTAACCGCTTCGTGTGTTGACGGTTTGAGTGTTGCAGGGAGTCTGTGCTTGATGAGCGTTGAGTCTTCGGGTGCAGTGGTTGGCTACTCGATCTTCGACATGGACGAAGAGTGCTACGAGTAGAACGAGAACGCGTGCTATATCGCGGCGACGGGTGAGTCGGCGGATGCGTTTCGGGACGCGTGTGATCTGGACTCTGCTGCCGTTCGAATCGATGCGGTGGTGTGGGGCGATTTACTCCGTGACTTTGGCAGTTCAAGGGGGGAGTACGCGATGGAAGTAGAAGCATATGGTCGCTTCCAGCAACTCGCCGAACAGCACAACGTCGCCTATGAGGCCGAAGCCTACGACCGCAGTGGCTCGTTGATGGTTGTCCAGATCGACTGACAGTTCGATCGCTCCGTCGCGGTCGGACGGAAGCAGCGAGATCTTCGTTCTGGAGGCCCGAACGTGTCAGTCATCCGCGCTGGCGAGGTTACAGCGGACGTTCAGGTCGCCTGGCATGTCTTGGTTGTCCGCGCTGGCCAGGTCACAACGAATGCCTAGGTCGCCCGCGCTATAGGTGCGTGTTGACGAATCGCACTTTCGAATACTCGTGCTTCACGATGTTAGTCCTCGAATCGTCTTCGACGCGTGTCATTCTATGGAAGAGTTTCCTCCATCTTCGTGATGGGACATCAACTTCCTTCTGTTCGAAAGACACACCATGACACCTTGGCAAAGCCGCGTCACCGCACTCACCCACGCACAGCCCGAGCATCGCAAGGCGGTTTTGTTTACCACGTTCTTAATCGCGGTAACGGTCGCAATGATGTTTTTCACAAGCCGGATGACTTCCTCGCTTTCGTCAAACTGATGCGAGAGGCACACGAAAAAGTGCCCATGCGGTTGGTGGGGTTTTGCCTCATGAGCAATCATTTCCCCCTGCTGCTATGGCCACATAAGGACGGTGACCTGAGCCGATGGATGCAATGGTTGATGACAGCTCACGTGCGCCGTTATCACAGCCATGATCACAGTAGCGGTCACGTCTGGCAGGGGCGGTTTAAGGCGTTTCCCATCCAAGCGGATGATCACTACTTCACTGTTCTGCGGTACGTCGAACGCAATCCGCTTCGAGCCAACATGGTGAAGCGCAGCCAAGACTGGGAGTGGTCCAGTTTGCTGCCAAACGCTCGCAGTGGCCCCGACGGTCTGTTGTACGAAGGCCCATTGCCGAAGCATTCGCAGTGGACACGGTTCGTCAACGGAGCCGAAACGCAAGCGGAACTCAAAGCATTGCGTCACAGTCTTTCGCGGGGGACAACCTTCGGCGATTTGACATGGCAGCAGTCAACGGCCATCCAACTCGGACTGGAGTCCTCGCTCCGACCACGCGGACGCCCCAGAAAGCCGAAAAAGTAGAATGTCCCCTTTTTGCGTTCAACGATACATCGCGGAATGCCGTGAACTTCAGCAGCACGATGGCCTGCTGGAAGGAGCCGAACTGACTGTGGTGGACGCCGCCGAGGCCTCATGCGGCAGACCGTGTGCGACCTGCGGCTGTGAGTTGGAACTCATCGAACGCGTGCACCGCACCGGGTGGCGAGACATCTTTTCCGGCGCGGCCTGCCCGCCGTGGAACACTTTCCGCGAGCGTCCCGAATGACTTCACTCCACGACAACGTCAGCCATCGTTGCTTCACTCGCCAGACGCAGTCGAAGTCATCGCCGCTGCGCCGCTCACACCCGATCGCGTGCAAAACCGAGCTAACAATCGGCAAGATTCGAATGACAGCCGCAACTCGCAGCATCGCCAAACTGTTCATGCCGCCTTATGGCGTGACATCGAGTCGTCCCTGGGCTAATCTGCTATTCAGACAGGATTCGATGACGTCATTGATTCCGCAAGGGCAAACGGTCAAAATCTGACCACCCGTCCTCCGCACACGAAGCGGAAAAGTTCAACTCACGATCTATACATCGGCATCCCTGCCGCCGCATAGATCGCAATTCGTTATCCGACTCGGCAGTCGTAGAATCTGTTTAGGCTGCAGGCGACTCCATGCATCCTTAGCGCTCGAAAAACTGCCAACTCATTCGGCGTGGCTCACGCACCGACGGGGCGGAGCGCCGGCCAGCCCACTTCGAACTTCTGATCCAACGCTTTCCCGTTTGCTTGCACGCGGCGTATTCAGCCACTCTTTCCACAGTGATAGTTCATGGATTTTAGCAATTTGTCAGATAGCATCATCCTACTTCTTAGCGGTGTCATAGTTTTCTTGTATGGCTCTGGCATGTTGTTTCCAAAGCTTGTTGAGCAGGAAACGCTGAGCAGGAGCAGAAGAAAAACTATAGCGTTAATTGGAATAGCGATATTCATCGCTGGTTTGGTGCAACTATTGCGGCATCTATTGCGATAGTTCTTTGAACAGTCTTTGCGTGGTAGAATAACTGTTCAACGTGGATCGCCTCCTAACGAAATCGTCGGCTAAATCGGGTAAGGGCCATCCTCGCGGATGACCCTCTCCACACCACCTAGCATGCGGATCCGCACTAGGCGGTTCCTCGGAGCGGAGCACGGTCGCACCAGAGTTGTTTGAGCGAAAGAAGTCCTAACGTTTCTTGCAGCCATTTGTTAGGCATCGCATACCGCATCGCCGGCGTCCGTGAGAGACGCCAGTAGCTTTTGCGGCTGATCGCGTGTTTGATCGCAAAGTCGAGACTCACCCCCAGACGCACAAGGGTGCGAGCCGCACAGGCGATTTTCTTTACCTTTGTGCGCGGACGACGCCACTGGCCGTCAGCCGGGACTCCCGGGTCCAGAAGCACATCCGAATCCGGCGGCGAACCCACCCATCCAGTTTGTCGAATAAATCAAACTGTTAAGCCAGTCCGAAGTAACCAATCCAGCCTCGCACATAACGATTGAGGTCGGTCAAACGACGTTGCATTGAAACTCCGCGGCTGCGGCCGCTCAGTTCTTTGACTCGTCGCTTGAAGGCTTGCAGTTTCTTCGGTGCGACCGTGATCGTCACACGCTTGCCCGTAAATGCAAACCCGAGATACTCACACCCGCTCGCAGGAAGCAACCGATCAGTCGCAGCAAACGCACGTCGTGAACCTTACGGCTCACGCGAGACATTAACACGTCGAGTTGAACGCGATCGAAAAACTTCGACCGGCATGGCCGGATAGAACGCCACGGGAAGCCTCTGAGACAAGCAGAGGGACAGAGCACTTTTCCGGGTGGCGAGGATTCACCTACTTTGAGCTGGGATGGAGTTCACCGGCTTTGTGTAGCTCCCAGGGACAACTCGACCGCCCCGAAGCTCACCCGGTGCGTCAATCTCGGGTTCCTGCCAAGACGGGCGCGTCGCGATCTTGATCGGCTTGTTTCATCCGGTTCTCGACACAAAGGGAGCCGACGGGTTAGTCGCCTGTCGCCTGTCGCTCGCCGTGAGACGTTCGCGGGCGCGGCGGCGAAGAGGGTATCGCCGCTGCGTTCGCTAACACCGCATCGAATCGACGCACTCCGGACGACCGGCCACACTGCAAAACAGCCGCCCGAAATCACTCACGAGTTCGCACCAGCATTCCGTATCCCAACCCAACCGGGCCCGTCAAGAAGCACCGCCGGGTGGTGCGATTCTAAAAGTGACCGATCGACACCTCACCAGGCTCAAACACTTCATTGCGAGCCAAACAAACCATCACCCACCTCCCAAACGAAAAAATAGCGCAACTGACAGAATCGGAAAATTCAGCATGCCCTTCCATTCCTGGAGTCAATCCAACACCCAGAAAGATGCTCTGTCCCCAGATTTCTCGTCCCCAGATTTCTCCCCCGCCGGTGTCTGAGCATGCTCAATCAGAAAACGTTTGATCCAGCCGACATAATCCAGTTCCGTTCTCCGCAGCAATCCACTCACCCGAGCTTCCCGGCGAACGCGTTGCAAAATAGCCGGCTCATCCGGATCGATGTGGCCGACCAACCCTGCCGTCTCATTGGCCGACAACGGCGCATCGATTCCCAGTTGTCGGCTTTGACCGGCCAGGCGTGACAACGTGGTCATCACCGATTCCAGGTCGGCGATCGGGCGCTGCAACACCTCCGCGTGGTAACCCGCAATTGCCTGCACCGCCTGCAGTCGTTGCCACGCCGGCGTTCCATTGGCCTTGATCTGTTGCAGAAACAAAATCACCACGCCACGGTTCACGTCACCGGGCAGCAGCTCACGCTCAACTAAAAACTCGCGAAATCGAGAGTACGTTTTCGGAAACCAAATCCGCTCATCTTTGGAGTACTTCCCCGCCTCCAAAACCGTCTGGAACTTCTCAAAATCCATCTCAACACTCCACGGGAAATAGGCCACAAACGTAGCAGGAGTGTACTAAAACAAAATTCATCCCCAAGTCACTTCAGGGGACTTGCATGTCGCAATAAAGTCTGAGAAAATCTCATAACTGCGGAAAGAAACCCGCCAATAAATTTTTACACCCTCTAAACTGCGGGTGAAGTATTAATCGTTAGGCATTAACCGAAGAGTCTACCCTGTGACGCAGAAAGCGTTCATTGCAATGCGGTTTTCTGATGACCCTTGGCGCGACAAGGTGTATCTCGCGATCCGCGAGGAACTTGAGAAAGCTAACTACGTGTGCATTCGAGCTGACGAAATCCGGACCTCCGGTCCGGTCGTTGACGAAGTCTGTCGTTTGCTCTCCGAAGCTGATCTCGTCGTAATTGATAGCAGCGGTGACTCGCACAGCGTGTCGTACGAAGTCGGATACTGCCACGGTGTCGGTCGGTCATCGGATTCCACTCTGCTCCTCAAAGACAACGCCAAACTTCCCTTCAACTACCGTCACTATCGGCATCGAGTGTATCGCGATGTACGCCATCTCCGTCGCCTGGTGCGCGATTTCCTTGGTTTAATTGAGCCGATTCGCCCTGATGCACTTGGACGTGTCTATTCCTTCGACTTTTCCGAAGACGCTACATACGGCTACATATTCGATGGAGCCAAATGTGTGTTCGACGCGCTTCGCGATCTAAAGTACTCAGGGCGTTGTGAATGTTACTCCGCCGAGAGATTTCAATGGGGCCGAAGTTTCGTGGTGGGCGTAATGTTGCGTCCAAATAATCGCCAGCCGGAACCTACAAACGAATTCTGGAAGAAGTTGGGGCAACTAGTTGAAACGTACAGTGAACGTCTCTCCCCAAATGTCACGCTACTTCACAGCGGCTGTGAGTTCGCAAGTAAGCGGGCAATGGAGGATTCAATGCTAGACTGCGGCATCGCCGAGTTCGACAAGGGCAACGTCACTCAGATGCTCGGAATTGACGCGGATGGGAGCACAAGTTTTATTCGCGACTGGCTCAATTCATCCGAAAAGCATGATCCGGAAGATGCCTAACAAAAAAATGCACCGGAGTCGCGAAGTCCGGCGGATTGAAAATGGAGAATCACTTGTCGCGACCCGGTGATTTTAGGCGTTCTGTGTCTAACATGGCTAACCTTCCGGTACGGCGATAACGCGAGCTAATTCATGGGCTTCTACATCCGAAAAAGCGTTCGCGTTGGTCCACTTCGCTTCAACCTTTCGAAATCTGGAATCGGTGTTTCAACTGGAATACCGGGACTCCGAGTCGGCACCGGTCCGCGCGGAACCTACGTCCATATGGGACGCGGCGGCTTGTACTACCGGCAAACACTTTCGTCGCCAACGTCTCGAACTCAACGCTTCGATCGTCCCATGGTGAACGTACCAGTTGACCATCCTCACACGCACGGGCCAATGACTTCTATCGGCTCCGGTTGCGTGACTGAAATGGTTGATACAAATTCAATTGCACTCCTTTCCGAAATCGAACGGAAACGCAAGCGAACCGTTTGGTGGCCCTTCATGCTAGCCATGTCGTTAATGCTTGGAGTCCTTCTTCTCGTCGGCGAGGTGACGATGTGGTTGACAGTACCGTGCGTACTTCTTTTGCTCATTGCAACCGTTTTCGTTCATCAGTATGACCAATTGAAAAAGAGCGTTGTCCTAATGTACGAGCTAGACGGCCCCAGTCTTGAATCGTATCAACTTTTGTTCGCTGCGGTAAACGAATTAGCTCGTTGCGGCGCCGTGTGGCATATTACGGCACAGGGAGATGTGTACGACCCGAAATACCATGCGGGCGCTGGCCACCTCATCAATCGAAGCAAGATCTCGGTGGGTTATCGCAATCCGCCATACGTCAAAACGAATTTGTCGGTTCCCTATTTGCCTTTTGGCAAACATTCCATGTATCTCCTTCCAGACAAAATTCTCGTGTACGCACCGAACGGGGTTGGCGCCGTCGAATACAACGTCCTGAATCTGTCGGCATCTCCAACTCGTTTTATCGAAGAAGGCACGGTACCACGTGACGCAACTGTCATTGACCATACTTGGCGATACGTAAACAAAAACGGCGGGCCAGACCGCCGCTTCAACAACAACCGCCAGATTCCGATTTGCCAATATGAGGAATTGCAAATCACAAGCCCGACGGGCGTCGGTGAAATCCTTCAATTGTCACGCTTGGGCGTCTCCGCCGATTTGGAATCGGCGATCTCTGCCGTGGTCGATGGTATTCGTAACGCCGAGGCGGCAGAAGAGGAACGCAAGAGACTCGAAGAACAACGCCGACTGCGATCGCTAAAAGAAACATCGACACCAGCTTCCAAGGAAACGGTGCACGACGCGGTGTCGCAACCCACACCCCAAAAGTTACATGCGGCGCTATTCGACATCTTGTGCTGTATCATGGTTGCTGATGGTCGCGCATCTACAAGCGAAAAATCATCAATCCGTGAAATTATGACTAAGGTGAATTCAGGATGGTCCGGTGACGAATGCCATGATCGCATATCGATATTTATCGGTGACATTCAAAAGCATGGCTATTCGACCGTCTTACGCAGGTCGATGTCGCAACTCCCAATTTTCAAACAGATAGGCCGCGAAAGTGTGCTCGCAAAATGCATCGACTTAGTGTCAAACGCTGACGGAAAACTTTCCGAACGTGAACGCGACTTGTGTGACCGAATTCGCAAATCAATAGGGGTTGCCACTTCAAAAAACACAGAACGAAACGATGCACCCGAGCGGCGAAGTCGGCCGAATTGAAAATGGAAAGTCACTCGCCGCCGCCGGGTGATCGTAGACGTTGAACTTAACCGCTTCGTGTGTTGACGGTTTGAGTGTTGCAGGGAGTCTGTGCTTGATGAGCGTTGAGTCTTCGGGTGCAGTGGTTGGTTACTCGATCTTCGCCATGGACGAAGAGTGCTACGAGTACAACGAGAACGCGTGCTATATCGCGGCGACGGGTGAGTCGGCGGATGCGTTTCGGGACGCGTGTGATCTGGACTCTGCTGCCGTTCGAATCGATGCGGTGGTGTGGGGCGATTTACTCCGTGACTTTGGCAGTTCAAGGGGGGAGTAGGCGATGGAAGCAGAAGCATATGGTCGCTTCCAGCAACTCGCCGAACAGCACAACGTCGCCTATGAGGCCGAAGCCTACGACCGCACTGGCTCGTTGATGGTTGTCCAGATCGACTGACAGTTCGATCGCTCCATCGCGGTCGGACGGAAGCGGCGAGATCTTCGTTCTGGAGGCCCGAACGTGTCAGTCATCCGCGCTGGCAAGGTTACAGCGGACGTTCAGGTCGCCTGGAATGTCTTGGTTGTCCGCGCTGGCCAGGTCACAACGAATGCCTAGGTCGCCCGCGCTATAGGTGCGTGTTGACGAATCGCACTTTCGAATACTCGCGCTTCACGTTGTTAGTCCTCGAATCGTCTTCGACGCGTGTCATTCTATAGATGAGTTTCCTCCATCTTCGTGATGGGACATCAACTTCCTTCTGTTCGAAAGACACACCATGACACCTTGGTAAAGCCGCGTCACCGCACTCACCCAACGCATGGCCGATGACATGCAACTGCGAAACAAGGCGCAGGCGACCATCGACGCCTACACCTATCACGTGGGCCGTTTTGCCGAGTTTCTCGGCAAGCCGCTGGAAGAAGCGGCCCCCGAAGACGTGCGATCGTTCCAACTGCACCTGATCAAGGAGCGAAAAGTGGGTTGGAGTTCCTTCAACCAGGCGGTTTGCGGCCTACGTTTTCTGTACCGCCAGACGTTTCCTCGCCCGTGGGTGGTGAAGATGGTGCCGTTCGGTAAGCGGCCGAAGACACTTCCGGAAGTGATGAGCGGGGAGGAAGTTTCTCGGCTGATCGAATGTACGACGAATATCAAACATCGGGCTTTTCTGCTGACTCTCTATTCGGCCGGTCTACGGCTGAACGAGGCCGCTCACCTGAAGATCGCGGACATCGATAGCCAGCGAATGCAATTAGTAACTGCTCAATAATCCGTCTGGATTGATCTTTACACGGACAGGCGATTTCGCGCTCTCTATGGCCAATGAGCAAGCAAAAACCCGAATCGCCCGCCCCCATCACGATCGCCGGCATCGAAATCTCTGTCGCCGATCAGTCACCACTGGTCCTGGCGCTACTGGGGGTTATTCAAAAACAGGCTGCCGAAATCCAAGATCTGCGAGA
>Ga0163216_100431_pt1 | contig 70827 bp, 69 predicted proteins | sample SynspAceP_FD_167610 | JGI IMG/M metagenome (GOLD analysis project Ga0163216, IMG submission 167610) | Saline lake microbial communities from Ace Lake in Antarctica - Synechococcus sp. Ace-P (Illumina Assembly) | ecosystem: Environmental > Aquatic > Non-marine Saline and Alkaline > Saline ...
AAAGAGACCTCCATTAAATATATCGATCCGACAACCTGTCACTAAATTCTACCTGGAGTTACGGGCTGTCATGGAATGGCACGCCTAGGGCGTGATCAGTTCCTGCAACCACCGCTACTGCGTTTTACTTGTAGCTGTGGGCAGTCACTAATACGCCGCCGCCTTTTTTTGAAGGCACTTGCCATGTATATGGTAGGTGCTTTTTTTTGGTTAGGACCCAGGGCAAGCCCCTGGCACGATCAGTTCCTGCTTCCATGGCCACTGCACTTTGTTTGTGCCAATGGGCAGTCATTAATAGGCCTCCGTCTTTTTTTGAAGTCCCCCCACCTACGATGAAGGGACTTTTTTTTGCCCTAAATCCAAGTACTTTTTCGGCTATAGTAAATTAACCATATTAAATTATCTAAATCTTATATTATAGCAATTTATTGGCTACTTCCAGCCAATTGTCGGCACGTTCATATCCTGTGGTATGTATATTGTGTGGGGAGGTAAACAATATTTTTCTGCCCTTAAAGTGTTCTAGATTGTAACTGCGGTCATCAATTAAAATATCTCCAGATAGAATGTGTTTGCTACCGCAGAGAATGCGATTTCTCCAATGTATAAAAGGAAAATGTTCGTCCAACCAGTCACTTTTTTCCCTTAAAGAATTAGGGTATTCCATTGCAGCCGAGGCTACATATAAATCATATTTTAAGGATAGTTCCTTTAAAACTTTTTTACTATCCTTGATGGGTTCTAGGTCTCTAAAGAAACCATCTGTCCTGGCGTGACTCCTTATGCTAAGTTGCCGTTCTTCCGGGACACTCTGCCAAACTTCCCGGCCCATGCAGTCCATTTCAGAAAGGGTTTCATTAAATTCAGCATTGTATCGTGTTATGTGTGCGTTATATGCATCGGCAAACACCTCGTCCATATCTACAAATAAAGTCATTGAAATAATTTTTAACTACGAAAATAACCATTTTCCTTTGAAGTAAGGAACCATTATATTCAGTTAAGATGTGAAATTGGAAGGAGAGAGGTTTAATTAAAGATGCTGGAGAGTTAGGGATAATTTTACTTCGATCGCTTTAGAGTGGTCCTGCCTTAAAAGGATGTTGCAGCAATAGTTACGTTGAATATGGTAGGTAATAATTAATCCTGCCTATTGTCCTTGTTGAAAAGTGCATCCATAATTAGTTTTATACTGTAAAAACCAAGGCTAATAGCGGCAATTGCCAATATTATACCAAAAATCAAAACTGGCCAATACAACGGATGGCCTTCATTTTTAAAAGCCTGATATATTACAAGAGGGGCTGTAAACATTAGGGCAATAGTATAGGCTATATATTTTAGGCCTTTTAGTAAAAGTGCTTTATTTGTTCTCATAGTGATGATATTAGGGATCGTCTTAAATTAAATGGATTATTTTTTTATTATAAGGGAGTCCGAAAAAGTCTGGGATACAGCAAAATAACCCAGAGCAAAATTAGTGCTTAATGAACCATTGACTATATTATTAGTTTCGTTGGTAATATTAATGATATTACCTTTCACGGTGGTGGCTGGGCTACTAAAGGGGCCAGTGTCCGGTCCGCTCTGAAAAATTAATTGATTCATATAATTATAAAAATCCTGATCTACCCCTAAAATACTAATTATCACTTCCCTTTCTTCTTCTACTTTACTATCATAAAAAAATGAAAATTGAAATCGCTTTCCCTGATAAAATTCATCTTCTGTGACTAAATATTCGCCAAAATCAAAATCGAATAAATAATAATCGTCACGTTCCCCATTATCTGTAAAAGTAACAAGTACCTCTGTCTCATCATCTCCAAAAAGGGTAGTTGTTCCTTGCTTCAGAGAATCTATGGGAACGGCGGGAACATATTTGGTTTTGGCCAAATAGGTTTGGTTGTCGTGATTAATGCCGAGTTCCAATTCTCCCCGTGTCAATTCTTCCAAATCCCATTCGTTTTCATAGATACCTGAGCCTGGAATAGATTCCAATAAGTTTAAAACAGCCCCTGATTGAATATTTCTGAGGGTAATTCCCTGTAGTTGGGCTGGTTGTACCTCTTCAAAGAACGAACTAGTTAAACTGGCCTTAATTCGCACCAATACCGATGGGTTGTCCATATTTTCCAATCTGATCAAAGCATCAATGACCAATCTTGGCTCTTCGGTAGGAAGATCAACCTCAATCACATCCTGACAACCAAGAATTAAAAAATAAAGGGTTAAAAATAAAATGTTCTTCATTTCATTAGAATTTGAAATTATAGGTAGCTGCAGGTACCAAACCAAAGATGGAGGTCCGGACGGCTTCATTTACTCCGGTATCCCCATTGCGACCAAACCCGATCGAGGCTGCATTCCTTCTATTGTATAGGTTATAGATACTAAAAACCCATTCGGATTTAAGCTTTCGACCCTTGTTTTTTCGAGGTGTAAGTGTGGCAGAAAAATCGATTCTATGATAGGCAGGCAGCCGCTGCATATTTCTTGGACCATAATAAGGCACCGCTAAATTTTGGAATTCGAATTGGCCAATTGGATAATTGGTGGGTTGACCAGTCTGAAAAACAAAATTACTATTAAAGCTCCACTTTTCATTTAATTTATAATTGGCATATAAGGAAAAATCATGAGTTTTATCGTAAGGCGTATTATACCATTTTCCTGAATTAATCCCTGGTTCCGATATATTTCTGCCGGGAGTTTTTTGTTCCGATTTTGATAGGGTGTATGCTAGCCAACCCTGGAATCTCCCATGGTTTTTCCGCAGCAGGAACTCAAATCCATAAGCTCTGGCTTCCCCGTTCAGGATTACCTGCTCTATAGCATCATTCGCAATTAAATTGGCACCATCTATATAATCTATGCGATTTTGTATATCCTTATAAAAAACTTCTGTCTCCAATGAATAATCCCCGTTTTTTAAGTTCTTGAAATAACCCAGGGCGTACTGATCCAATAATTGCGGCTTTACAAAGGGACCGCTTGGTGTCCAAACATCTAGCGGAGTAGGGGAACTGGTATTGGAAAGCAGATGGAGGTATTGTGTCAATCTTGTGTAACTGGCTTTTATAGAATTATTAGGGTCCAGTGTATAGGCCAAGGCCAAACGGGGCTCAAAATGGGTAAAAGTTGCCAAACGCTCATTTCGTTTGGGCTTAATTACATCTATGGGATCTGCCTCCTTATAGATTTGTAGAAATGGGTCAAAATAGACAGAGTTGTTTTCCTCATAGATATTGAGTTCTTCTTGACCTAAGCGCATGAAATTACTGAGACGTAATCCGTATTGTAAACGTAATTGTTTCGTAATGTCCTGCTCAATATCTACATATATTGCAAATTCGTTGGCATATTTTTGGATCAACTGATTTTCTATAATCCCCGATTCCGAATCACTGGGTTCGATCTTCCCAGGATTAAAGCGATAATATATATTATTGATTCCATAGTTTATTTGAAAATTATTGCTCAAATAATGCTTAAAATCGTATTTCAGATTGAAATTTTGGATTCCTGAATTCCATTTAAAGCCAACAAAATCGAGTTTTAAACCGTAGTAATAATCAGAATAGATTAGAGATAGATTAGAGAATAGTTTGTCCGAGAATAAGTGGTTCCACCTGAAATTAAGGACAGCGTTGCCATAGGTATTTACAAAACTATCGCTTATACCAAAAACATCCCTTCCAAAGTATCCCGAAAAATATATATTATTCTGCTCATTTAATTTAAAATTCAACTTGGTATTTAAATCGTAGAAATACGCGGTATTGTCAACATCGAAGAGCGGAAGGAACAGATGTGCGTAGGACGCCCGGCCACCAATTAAAAAGGCAGCTTGGTCCTCAATGATTGGTCCTTCAACCAAAAGCCTGCTGGCAACCGCTCCGATACCGCCATTAACTTTTAGCTCTTTACTGTTTCCTTCTTTTTGAAAAATCTCCAATACGGAAGAGACCCTACCGCCATAACGGGAAGGGATTCCCCCTTTGAATAGTTTTACATCCTTTATGGCGTCTGGATTAAAGACTGAGAAAAAACCGAAAAGGTGGGAGGAATTAAAAATAGTGGCCTCGTCCAAGAGAATAAGGTTTTGATCTACGGAGCCTCCCCTAACATTAAAGCCCGAAGAGCCCTCACCAGCATTGCTAACGCCAGGCAGTAGTAGAATAGACTTGATGATATCGGCTTCACCTAGAATAACGGGTATGTTCTTTATGGTTTCCACCGAAAGTGAGTTAACACTCATCTGTGGTTTACGGATATTTAACTTTTCCACATTCTCCGTAACGATCACTTCTTCGAGTTGCTCTGCAACTTCAAGCAATTGAAAGTTTATTTTTTGATCGTAGGACAGGTCTATATTTTGGACAATATCTTGGTATCCCAATGAACTTAATTGAACCTCGTAGCTTCCCTGGGGCAATGTAATAGAGTAGAAACCGTATTCATTGGTGATAACACCAGTACTTAATGATGGTACAGCAACAGTGACCCCGATTAGGGTTTCGTTACTGGATATTTCGGTAACCGTGCCACTTAACGTGAACCGCTCCTGGGAAAATATATTTACGGAAAAAATTAGTAGAATATAAAAAGGTAGAAATAGATTTTTCCCCATTAAAGGCAATTTTCCTTAAATGTATTGATAATTTTTATGATGGAAAAAAGTTTGCAGTGACATTAAACTAAAAGACCTTCTCAGAGGTTGAAAAGGTCTATTAATTAAAGTGATTATTTGTTTATATGGTTTCCAAAATGGAATTAAATGTTTTGCTAGGTCTCATGGCCCTACTTATAAGATCGGCGTCCGGTAAATAATAACCTCCAATATTGACTGCTGCCCCCTGGGCATCACTTAACTGTTTAAGAATTTCATCCTTCCCCTTGGAAAGCTTTTCAGCAATAGGGGTAAAAACGGTTTTAAGTTCTTGGTCCTTGTTTTGCTGGGCCAAAGCATTCGCCCAATATAGTGCCAAATAAAAATGACTTCCCCTATTGTCCAGTTCTCCAACTTTTCTTGATGGGGATTTGTCGTTTTCCAAAAATTGCTCGGTTGCCTTATCCAACGCATCGGCAAGGACCAATGCCTGTGTATTGTTGTTTTTTTCACCAAAAAACTCCAAAGAAACCCCAAGGGCCAAAAACTCGCCTAAAGAGTCCCACCTTAGATGTCCTTCGGATAAAAACTGTTGTACGTGTTTGGGAGCGGAGCCACCAGCGCCTGTTTCAAAAAGTCCACCGCCGTTCATAAGAGGAACAATGGATAACATTTTTGCACTGGTACCCACTTCTAAAATGGGGAAAAGATCTGTTAGGTAATCTCTTAGCACATTGCCGGATACCGATATAGTATCCTTGCCATCCTTAAGTCTTTCCAAAGTAAATACGGTAGCTTTTTCTGGAGACATGATCCTGATATCCAATCCAGAAGTATCATGATCGGTTAAATAAGAATTCACCTTTTTAATTAGCTCCAAATCATGTGCCCTATTCTCATCCAACCAAAATATAGCGGGTACATTAGTTGCTCTAGCTCTAGATACGGCAAGTTTTACCCAATCTTGGATAGGGGCATCCTTTACCTGGCACATTCTCCAAATATCTCCAGCCTCTACATTGTGCTCAACTAGAATTTTTCCGGAATTAACGTCAATTACGGAAACCTTACCGTTGGCTTTAATTTCAAAAGTTTTATCATGTGACCCGTATTCCTCCGCTTTTTGGGCCATTAATCCTATATTGGGTACCGTTCCCATAGTAGTTGGGTCAAAGGCACCATGTTTTTTGCAGAAGTTTATGGTCTCGGTATATATTCCGGCATAACTACTATCTGGGATTACAGCTTTGGTATCTTGAGCTTTTCCCTTGGAATCCCACATTTTACCTGAACTACGTATCATGGCAGGCATGGAAGCGTCAATAATAATATCACTTGGAACATGTAGATTGGTAATGCCTTTATCCGAATTTACCATGGCCAAGTTAGGACCATTTTTAATGGAATTTTCAATATCCGATTCTATTTGTTGTCTTTCAGTATCGGGAAGGACCTTTATTTTTTTAAGTAAATTTTCCAGTCCATCATTGGCATTGATTCCAATATTGTTAAATGTGGTACTGTGTTTCTTGAAAACATCGTCGAAAAATACTTTTACGGCATGACCGAAGATAATGGGGTCTGAAACCTTCATCATCGTAGCTTTCAAATGCACGGAAAGCAAGACTCCTTTTTCTTTAGCGTCTTTTACTTGCTCTTGTAGGAAGGTTATTAGAGCATTTTTACTTAGTACAGTGGCGTCTATTATTTCACCTTCCAGAAGTTTAATATTCTCTTTTAGTAAAACTTTAGAGCCATTGGTTTTAGTAAGTTCTATATTAATGGACGTAGGTTCCTTAAGTGTAACCGACTTTTCATTGGATTTAAAATCGCCATGAGTCATAGTGGCTACATGGGTTTTGGAATCTGAACTCCAGGCACCCATGGAATGTGGATGCTTCTTGGCATAATTCTTTACAGCTCTAGGTGCTCTACGGTCAGAGTTGCCTTCCCGCAAAACAGGATTCACGGCACTTCCTTTTATTTTGTCATATCTGAGCTTTACGTCCTTCTCAATATCATTCTTTGGATTATCCGGATAGCTTGGAACATTATAACCCTTACTTTGCAATTCTGTAATGGCTTCGTGCAATTGTGGAACGGAGGCACTTACATTGGGAAGTTTAATTATGTTGGTTTCAGGCATTTTGGCCAAATTACCTAATTCTACCAAATCGTCCGAAATCTGCTGTTCCTTTTTTAAATATTCTGGAAACACTGCAATTATTCTACCGGCTAGAGAAATATCTTTAAGTTGGACATCTATTCCAGCTGTTTTTGTAAATGCCTTGATAATAGGTAGAAATGATTGTGTTGCTAATGCAGGGGCCTCGTCTGTTTTGGTATATAAAATTTTTGGCATTATAATTAAGATTTTTAAGTTTAAGCGGAGCAAATATACAATTTTAAATATGCCAAATAAACAGGGAAGAGCTATAATATTGCCTAAATGTACAGGTGAAAAGAAGAGAAGGTAATATTCTTTATAATGAAGCTGATATTACATCAAAAATAAAAGCCATATCAATGTATAATTACCTTGATATGGCTTTCTAGAAATAGTTTACAAACTTGTTGTTTTGCTTTTTACAAAACGGCAACCATTGATTGCATTTGCGTCGCTATTTCAACGTTTGAAACATTTCGTCCTTAATAATTCAACCAAGCGACAAAAATGTTCCTCCTCAATGTTTAAATATTTGTTATTCTTAATGCACAACCTAGATTTCACACTAACAATATCAAAATATCCACAAATTCAACTACCTACTAAAGCAAGTAAATGATTTGACCGCAATTTATTATGTTGAACACAATAAAAGGACAAATAACAAGGAGATAAAGAACGTAAACTTTATATGACATTCATTAATCCGTGTAACGAATTACCAGCCACATATTAAAAGTAGCTAATATTTATTTAAAAACCAAGCATTGTAAAGGATTTATTATCAACATGTTGTAAACTTTAGTTTTAAACAAATGTTCATAAATGAAAAAAGCACCCTTACAATGAGTAAGGGTGCTTTTTCTATATTGACTATACTTATTAAGAGCGAACCTCTTTAATTCTTGCTTTTTTACCGGTAAGACCTCTAAAGTAGAATATACGTGATCTACGGACTTTACCTTTTTTATTGACCTCTACCTTTTGCAAAGCGGGCATATTAATTGGGAAAATACGCTCTACACCAACTGTTCCGGACATTTTACGGATAGTAAATGTTTCGGTTGCCCCTGATCCTCTTCTTTGGATAACAACACCTTTAAAAAACTGTGTTCTTGTTTTTTCACCTTCCTTAATTTCGTAGTAGACAGTAATGGTGTCTCCAGCTGAAAATTTTGGAAAATCTTTTTTCTGGACAAATTCGTTTTCTACAAATTTTAATAACTCTTCCATTGTAATTTATTAATGTTTGCTCAAGCCAACTTTCACGATTATCGTCAGAGGTTGATTTAATGGAGTGCAAAATTAATCAATTATTTATATTTTACAAGTGATTATGAACTTTTTATCGTAAATATCCACTAAAAATGTTCGGTTTGGCTATTCGACCATTTATTAGTGTATGTGGAATTTTAAGCATTTACATTGACGTCCGTTTGAACAAGCTATTAGATTATATAACGGGACTATTCACTTAGCAAGTCGGGACGTAGCTGTTCTGTTCTTTTGTAAGCCTCGTCTTCCCGCCATGTTTCTATCTCAGGAAAGTTACCGCTTAGTAAAATATCTGGAACTTTATATCCCTTATACTCTGCAGGTCTGGTATATACGGGTGGGGCAAGCAAGTTATCTTGAAATGTATCTGTAAGGGCCGAGGTTTCGTTGTTCAGTACTCCCGGGATTAACCTAATAACGGTATCGCAAAGCACTGCTGCCCCCAACTCTCCACCAGACAATACATAATCGCCGATAGATATTTCCCTGGTTATAAATAGATCTCTGACCCGTTGGTCTACACCCTTATAGTGGCCACATAGAATAATTACATTGTTTAGCAAAGACAGCCCATTGGCTATTTTTTGGTTCAAAGTTTTTCCATCCGGGGTCATATAAATAACTTCATCGTATTCGCGTTGACTTTTTAATGCAGAAATACATTTGTCGATGGGCTCGATCATCATGACCATACCGGCACCGCCTCCAAACTGATAATCATCAACCTGATTGTAGCTTTTATCGGTATAATCCCTTAAATTATGCATATGCACTTCCACAATGCCTTTTTCAATAGCCCTTTTTAGAATGGACGCTTCAAACGGACTTTTAAGTAATTCCGGCAATACGGTAATTATATCTATTCGCATGGGTAAAATAAATAACAATTAATGTTTTTTCAAGGCGTGTTCAAAAGTAGTGAAATTAGCAGCAATCCGCTATATTTAAAATTTGATCCTGTTATTTAGGATTTGTTTTCCAGACACCCAATTACAATTAGAAATATCAGAAAATGGCATGTAATTCCGAAGAGCTAATAGCCAAATTTTGTTGTTGGCTTAGCATTAGAAAAACAGCGCATAACTATTTAAATCCTGACCCAAATGGAATAGGGCGCTACTAACCTTATTAAAACCAAAAAAAATAGGCTCCATTTTTGGAGCCTACCATATTACTTGGATTTTTTGTGTTTATTGATCTCGTCTTGGAGCTGCCTGCTAATTTTTTGCTCCCTTTCCAGAGCTCTTCGTCGGTGGTCCTCATATTCGGTTTCCACTTCTGCAAGAGTTGATTTAGCTTCTTGGGTAAGAATATTGCTATTTCTGAATTTATATATAAAAAATAATAGAAACAGTAATAATCCAGCGATAATAGTCCAAAGGATAAAATTGTAGGTGCTTTTTGCCACTAGAATTCCTAAAAACGACATACTATCCTTTTCCTCTGTAACAGAAGAAAGGTTGTTGGTGGTTTCTGCCAATTTTTTGTTCAATGATTCAATTGTTTCAACATGACCTGTAATAGTGCCATTGAGTTCATTGACCTTTTTATTAAAGGCATTAATAGAGTCCAGTACATTCTGTCTCAATTTACCCAAGTTAAATTCTTTTACAACCTCATACCTTATACCATCGGCTCTATAATTACCTGATTTTTTGGAGACGTATTCAAATTGGGAACTAATTGGGCCTTCATCCAAGGAAAGTTTATCTTCCTCCTCGGAATCTTGGGCAAAGTGTAGGTTAAATGACAATAGAGCCATTACGATAAAGAGTATTCTCGATATTTTCATTTATGTAATTCTTATTGTTAATAATGATTTAGAGAGGGCTAAAATACTTTAATATTCCCATAATTAAAAAAAAATGGATTACAACGTACTATTTACCAATTAGGATAACCGACTATTTTACAATTTATTATGTTCAAATTAAATTATTAATAATAAGTTTTACTGCGGACTTTTACAATGTACTTTGCAAGATGTCATAAATAGCCGGTGCCGAAGTTTCAACTATACCTGTTTAATCCAGTTCGATGTTGAGGGGGTATTTTAATTGTTTCACCAGTTGCCTTCCTGTGCATATTTTTTAACTGTGGTTTTTAATGCTACTTACTATTAATCAGTTTCGTGATTGCCTTTCTCTTACTGCTTCGTAATCTAATTCTTTTTCATGTAATTGAGCAGTGATCATAGGTTTTGTGGATTTAATGGGTTTTGTATAAAATTATAGATTTTAAACGTTTTCTTTAAAATAAATGCATAAAAAAAGCGCCCCAGTTGGGGCGCTCGTCTATATCTTCGTTTTATTGTATTATTAGGCGTTCTTTTTCTCCTTTTTTATTCAACATGGTAATACTTGCTCTATCATATCTAGAAATTTTACCAAATTTGCTTTTGGCATCCTGAATATTATTTATTTCATCATCCCCAAAGGAAAGTAAAACCTTTCCTTCAAATCCATAATTTCTATATGTTTCAGGGACACCAATAATCTTAACCCCTTTCTTGGTCTTAAAGCTCTTTTTCTCATCCTCGGTCAAGTTTTTGACCTCAAAACCCAAAACAGGAATTATGATGGTTTGTCTTTCTTTAAGCATTACGGGGAAATCCATGCGCTCTTCGTTACGCAATACGGTAACCAAAAGCTCATCTCCTGGTCTTTTGGAAGATATATAGCCTATTAGGTCCGCGAATTTGTGAATTTCAACATTGTCGATGTTTTTTATAATATCGCCTTCTTTTAAATCGGCATCAAATGCACCGGAATCTTCCTCGACACCAGCGATATAAACCCCATCAATTTCGTTTATGCCATTTTCAACGGCATACGGACTGTTCATGGGGACGGTATTGATGCCTAGAATGCCTTTCTGTACATTGCCGTATTCCATGATGTCCTCTACCACTTTTTTTGCTATATTACTTGGTACTGCAAAGGAATACCCTACATAGGAGCCGGTTTGTGAGGTAATTGCGGTGTTGATTCCTATGAGGTCACCATTGGTGTTTACCAAAGCCCCACCGCTATTCCCAGGATTAACAGCTGCATCTGTTTGTATAAATGACTGATCCAGACTGGCCAATGCCCTAGCTTTGGCACTAACGATTCCAGCTGTAACCGTGGAGGTTAAATTAAAGGGATTCCCGACAGCCAACACCCATTCTCCCACCTTGGTGTTGTCCGAATCTCCAAATGCCAGATAAGGTAATTGCCTGTCAACCGCAATCTTTATAAGGGCAATATCCGAATTAGGGTCTGTGCCGATTAGCTCAGCGTCATACGTTTTGTTATTATTTAATGTAACCTGCAGTTGATCGGCATTGGCAATTACGTGGTTGTTAGTAACAATATAACCGTCCTGTGAGATAATTACTCCAGAACCAGTTCCTACCTGAGGTGTTTGACTGCCGCTGTAACCGTAGAAATACTCCATTATACTGGATGGGCCTTTGCTTGCAGAAACATTTTTAACGTGTACTACAGCATTCACAGTGTTTTGTGCCGCTATTGTAAAATCAATTTCGTTAATGCCAGATCCCTTTGCAGAGGTTGCGGTGTAACTAGTTGTAAACATCTTTGCCCCGTTTTCCTCCTGGATTACTGCATAGTTGGGTTTCTCTAAAAAAAGTTTGTAAGCACCTAAAGTAATAGCACCTGCAAAAACAGCGACCAATAATAAACTTCCAAATCTCTTCATAAAAACATTTTTTTAATTTGCTCTTGTAAAATTAACATAATTCTATACCAATAATTCGGGTTTAACGCGTTTTTAACTGATAATAAAACCTTAATAAAATTATATCTTTGCGTTATAATTTACGATATGCTATTGAATTTTTATAAATACCAAGGAACGGGAAATGATTTTGTAATCATTGATAATCTCCAGAAGGTTTTCCCAAAAGACAATGTTGAATTGGTCTCATTTTTATGTGATAGAAGATTTGGCATTGGCGGCGATGGACTTATTTTATTGGAAAATGATAAGACAACGGATTTTAAAATGGTCTATTATAATTCAGATGGCAGGCAAAGTTCCATGTGTGGCAACGGGGGCAGGTGTATTGTGGCCTTCGCCAATTATTTGGGTATCGTAGATAAAAACACCTCATTTATGGCTGTAGACGGACTTCATAATGCTACTATAGAAAATGGTATTGTTAGTTTGGAAATGCAGGAGGTAAAAGAAATAAAGGTTAAAGCCAATTCTTTGTTTTTAAATACGGGTTCTCCCCACCACGTGCAGTTGGTAGATGGTCTTAAGGATTTTAATGTTCGTAAAGAAGGTGAAAAGCTTCGCTACGGGGTATATGGTGAGCAGGGAAGTAATATTAACTTTGTGGATCAAGCAGGAGAGGATACCTTTAATGTGAGGACCTATGAACGTGGAGTTGAAGATGAGACACTATCCTGTGGAACTGGAGTTACCGCTGTGGCCCTGGCCATGCACCATTCGGGTAAAACCAACAGCAATAGTGTAAAAATAGTTACACCCGGTGGTACGCTCGAAGTGAATTTCAAAAGCAAAGAAAATGGATATAACCAGATTTGGCTTACCGGCCCTGCACAACTTGTTTTTAAAGGAGGGATAAATGTTGAGTCTTAAAGGGGAGCATATATATTTAAGGGGCTTGGAGCCAGAAGATTTGGATTTTCTATATAAACTGGAAAACGATCCTGAAATATGGGAAATAAGTGGTACCACAGCACCTTATTCTAAACATGTATTAAATCTATATTTAGAAAATGCCTATAAAGACATTTATGAGGTAAAGCAATTGCGGTTATGCATCTGCAATATGAAAGGGACCGTAGTTGGTTTAATAGATTTATTTGATTTTGACCCCAAGAATTTAAGGGTGGGAATGGGAATTATAGTGAGCAGCAAGGTTGACAGAAACAAAGGCGTGGGCGCTGAAGCGATTGGGATTCTTACCAAATATACTTTTTCGGTTTTGGGCATGAGACAGATTTATGCAAATGTATTGGAGGATAATGCCAACAGTATACATTTGTTTTCTAAACTGGGGTTCGAAAAAGTAGGTGTAAAAAAAGATTGGATCTATACCAACGGTACTTTTAAAAATGAAATATTGTTTCAAAAGATAAATAACTAATGTCTATAAAGAAAATTTTACTGGTTATTGTTATTGCGGGAATGTTGGTTGGCGGTGTTTTTGCCTATATGGTTTACAGCGCCTTTTTTATATCAAATACTCAATTTGACAATGAGGTGGCTTACGTCCATATCCCTTCAGATTCAAACTTTGAACAAGTAGAGGAAATTATGGAGCCGCTATTGAAGGATTTGAAAACATTTGGGTCGGCCGCCGATAAAAAGGGTTATAGCGATAATGTAAAAGCAGGAAAATATGCCATAAAAAAAGGGATGAACAATAATGATATCGTAAATTCCTTGAGAAGTGGCAATATTCCTGTTAAGGTTGCTTTTAACAACCAGGAAACCTTGGCAGATTTGGCAGGAAGAATATCGCTGCAGATTGAAGCGGACAGTATCACTTTGCTGAGTAACTTTATTGATCAAGATTTTTTAAGGAACAACGGGTTCAATGATAAGACTGCCTTGGCGATGTACATTCCGAATAGTTATGAGTTTTTTTGGAATACTTCGGCTGAAGGATTTAGGGAAAGGATGTTAAAGGAATATGCTAGGTTTTGGAACGATAAACGCCAAGAAAAGGCAAAATCTTTGGGATTAACCTCTTCAGAAGTCATTACTTTGGCTTCCATAGTACATAAAGAGACCGCAAAGGTAGATGAAAGGCCTAGGGTAGCAGGAGTATATCTTAACCGGTTGAGAACAGGAATGAAGCTTCAGGCGGATCCTACCGTTATTTATGCCATAAAACGACACTCAGGTAATTTTGATACCATTATAAAAAGGGTACTGTACAAAGATTTGGAATTGGACTCACCTTATAATACCTATAAGGTAGCCGGATTGCCTCCTGGTCCCATTGCCATGCCCGACATTACGGCTATAGATGCCGTTTTAAATTCTGAAAGGCATGAGTATTATTACTTTGTCGCGAATGTGGAAAACTTTGGTTATCACAAGTTTGCAAAGACATTGGCGCAACATAACCGCAATAAAGAGCAGTATGTCCGATGGATCAATAGTCAAAAGATTATCAGGTGAACCAATGGTCCTTATATAGTTGTCATTCATCCAATATTTATAACATTTTGTACAAAGTTGCGTTAAAATAGGTCGGTTTTTAAAAATCGGGCATATCTTTGTCAAGTGAAATTTAAGCAAACGCTTTTTTGTTGTAAGTCTTAAGAAAACAAATATATGAGAAAGTGGACAAGTTATTTGTTCCCCGTTATCATGATTTTTATTCTTATTAGTTATGGGTTTAAACCAGTTAAAATGGTGATTCCAGAGGCTTTTAGAGTAAACGGACCTACCGAAGTTTTGTATCCCAAACACAAAACTATTTTAAAAACAACTATGGCTGCGCCACCCTTTTTAGGAACATCCTACAATGGGTTTAAAGAGGCATTAGCCTTTAAGGAATCTCAAGGAAATTATTTTACTACCAACGCTTTAGGTTATTTAGGAAAGTATCAATTTGGTATTGGTACCCTGGAACTTCTGGGTGTTTACAACGCTACATTATTTCTAAATGATCCAATTTTACAGGAAAGGGTATTTCATACCAATCTTTCTAGGAATAAGTGGATTTTGAGAAGGGATATTAAGCGTTTTGTTGGCTTGGTAATTAATGGCCAGGAGATTACGGAATCGGGAATTCTGGCTGCTGCCCATTTGGCGGGAGCGGGGAATGTAAAGAAGTACCTAAGGTCCTCTGGGGCATTAAATGTGGATGACGACTTTGGGTCATCGGTTTCATATTATATCAAAAAATTCTCAGGTTATGATATTTCCCATGTAACACCGAAAAGAAATCCAAGGATATAAAGAGTTTATAATTATGAAAATGGAAGGACCCTAACAAGATTGTTGGGGTTTTTTTATGCGTGGATAATAAAAATAGTGGGCCTCTTGTGAAGGTCAACAGATGTTCCTTGCCAATCCGACACTTTTTTTGTGGCGATATATTCTGTGGGTAAAGTAATGTCACAGGCAATGCAAACTAAGGTTTGTGGCGCAAGTGTTCTTATTAATTCGGCAAGAAGTTTATCGTTTCTATAGGGCGTTTCAATGAAAATTTGTGATTGATCGTTATCTCTGGACAATTTTTCCAACTTCTTGATACTCTTTTTTCTTTCACTGGATTCAATAGGTAAATAACCATTGAAAGCAAAACTTTGACCATTTAAGCCGCTGGCCATAAGGGCCAATAGAATAGAGGAGGGGCCCACCAATGGCACTACCTGTATTCCTTTTTGATGCGCAATACTCACAATGTCCGCTCCTGGATCCGCTATTCCGGGACAACCTGCTTCTGATAGTATTCCTACATTATATCCCTCAAAACATGGGTCTAAAAAAGAAGGGAGTATTTCTGGCTCGGTAAATTTGTTGAGTAGGTTAATGTGTAAATTGGGTTGGGATTTTTTAGAACTTATCTTTTTTATAAAGTGCCTAGCAGTTTTTTCATTCTCTACTATGTAATGATCAATTTGTTCAATAGTCCTTTTAATGGATATTGGCAGCACCTCTAAGGGTTCATTATCGCCCAAGGTGGTTGGGATTAAATACAGTTTTCCAATATTGCCCATTGTTTGGTTCATAGGTGTAAAATTATTTGTGCATTAAGTCTGGGGCAATAATGTTGCATGCCGAATCTATTAAACGAAATATTTCATCAAAACCATCGTCCCCTCCGTAATATGGATCTGGGACTTCCTTGTTGATCGAATTTGATTTCTGAAGCAATAAATTCACTTTTGCTTTTTCGTCCTTACTTTTGGCGAGAGAAATTATGTTTTCATAATTACTATTGTCCATAGCAAAAATGTGGTCAAAATCGCTAAAATCTTTGTGAGTGAATTGCCTACATCGCTGTTGGCTAATATCGATCCCATATCTTTTAGCTATTGAAATAGAGCGAATATCAGGTTTTTTTCCAATATGATAACTGGCGGTACCTGCTGAATCCACAAAGAATTTGTCCCCATCCAGTTTGCTTTTTAGAATACCTTCGGCCAAAGGTGACCTGCAGATATTTCCTAAGCACACCATAAGGACTTTGGTTCTCATGCTAATGTCAATATTAGGAAAACTTCTTTGTTAAATCGTCTATATATTTTCGGAATTGTTTATCGGTTTCTGCAAGGTTGTCCACGGTTTTGCAAGCGTGCAGAACTGTAGCATGGTCTCTTTTTCCTATTTGGGATCCGATGCTTGCCAGGGAGGCTTTAGTGAATTTTTTGGCAAAGAACATGGCCAATTGTCTGGCTTGTACAATATGTCTTTTTCTGGTTTTGGACTGTAAAGTGGCTACATCCATTTCGAAATAGTCGGAAACTACTTTTTGGATATAATCAATGGATACTTCCCTTTTGGTATTCTTTACAAATTTCTCTACTACCAATTGTGCCAATTCAAGAGTAACTTCTTTTTTGTTGAAGGAGGATTGGGCAATTAAGGAAATTATGGCCCCTTCCAGCTCTCGAATATTGGTTTTTATGTGTTTGGCAACGTACTCTATTATATCTTCCGGCATTTCTACGCCATCGCGATACAGTTTGTTTTTTAAGATCGATATCCTTGTTTCGTAGTCGGGTGTTTGAAGCTCTGCGGATAATCCCCATTTAAAACGGGACAGCAAACGCTGTTCGATGTCCTGCATATCTACAGGAGCTTTGTCCGAAGTTAGGATTACCTGTTTGCCATTTTGGTGCAAATGATTAAAAATGTGGAAGAAAACATCCTGGGTCCCTGACTTTCCAGATAAGAACTGTACGTCATCAATGATAAGCACATCAATTAACTGGTAGAAATGGATGAAATCGTTCCTAGTGTTTTTCTTTACGGATTCTATGTATTGTTGTGTGAATTTTTCAGCCGAAATGTATAAGACCGTCCTTTCCGGGTATTTATCTTTGATCTCTACACCTATGGCATGTGCCAAATGTGTTTTTCCCAAACCAACACCACCAAAAATCAATAAGGGATTAAAGGATGTTCCGCCTGGTTTGTTGGCAACCGCCATACCGGCAGATCTGGCCAATCTGTTAGCATCACCCTCAAGGAAATTGTCGAAATTGTAATTGGGATTTAATTGAGATTCAATTTTTATGTTTCTAATTCCTGGAATTACAAAAGGATTCTTTAATTCCGGATTTTTGGATTTTATGGCGACGTCCAATTCTTGGGGCTCTACGTGAGACCTATTGGAACTCGGTATTTTTTCGGTAAAAGGTTCACGGTTGCCATAAGTGTTTTCCATTTTAATGATGTACACCAATTTGGCCGTCTCACCCAATTCTTTAGTGAGCGCAACTTTTAAAAGTTTAACGTAGTGTTCCTCAAGCCATTCATAAAAGAATTTACTGGGAACTTGAATGCTCAAGGCATTATCGGAAAGTTTAACAGGTTTTATTGGCTCGAACCAAGTTTTGAATGCCTGCGGTTGGATATTGTCTTTAATAAAGCCCAAACAATGGTTCCATACGGACGTTGCAGTAACACTCATTTTTAATGTTTTCTTTTTTTTGGTTAGTGTAAATTACTGATGATATGAAGTCAGGTTAAGTGACATTATCAAGTGGGCAAATATGTGAACAATTATTCTAAAAAAAAAATCCAAAGTGGTTGAATTTTCTATTTTTTTTTCTCATGTTGTACCACAATATTTTCACACTTTTAAATATAAAGGTTTTACACGGAATAACATGGATTATAATGAATTTTCTTTTAGGGTTAGATATGGCGAAACGGATCAAATGGGTGTAGTTTATCATGGGAATTACCCGCAATATCTGGAGATGGGACGGGTAGAATGGCTAAGGTCTATGGGCATTTCCTACAAAACGATGGAAGAAAACGGAATAATGTTGCCTGTAATTTCCTTAAACATTGTATATAAAAAATCTGCGGTTTACGATGATCTTTTAACGGTAAAGACTTTTATTCGAAAGAGACCGATGGTTAGAATAGAATTTGACTATGAGATTCGTAATGATGCCAAGGAATTGTTGATTGAAGCTAATACAGTTTTGGCTTTTATAGATAAGAAGACAAATAGGCCCATAAAATGTCCAAGCTATATACTGGATAACCTAGACATCTAGTTTTTCTATTTTTACAGGATACAGAGACTCAAAAATATTTTCCGTAAGATCGGCGTCATTTCTTCTAACGGATATTTCAATAACGCAGTCCATTTCCATTTTTTGGCCGATTATTTCCATTTGATATTGCTTAATGGTTCGCATTACCTTGTCCATGTCCGAATATTCAAACCTAAGCAGATATCTTTGCTGCAGTGTCTTTTCAATTATTTCAGCAGCATCAAGCGTCATTTGTGCTGCTGTTCTGTAGGCGGATATCAATCCTCCGACCCCTAGTTTGGTGCCGCCAAAAATACGCGCCACTGCCACAAGGACATTTGTAACTTCAAATGACTGTATTTGCCCATAAATTGGCATTCCGGCGGAATTGTTGGGTTCGCCGTCATCATTTGCCCTATAGTTGACATCCATAAACCCCAATTGCCAGGCATAGCAAACATGGTTGGCCGTGTGGTGGTGTTTTCTTATTTCCTCAATTAGGGGCTTTACCTCTTCCTCGTTCCTTATTGGGAAAGCATATCCGAAAAACTTGCTTTTGCGTTCTTTGAATAAAACCTCCTTTGAGGGTGATTCCAAAGTTTTGTACGTGTCAGACTCCATATTGTACCATTAAAAAAAAGCGACTAGGATAATACTGATAATCGCTAGTGAAATACCCATCCAATTTTTGGTGCTGATACGCTCCTTGAAGAGTATAACCGCCAAAAGGGTGGAGAACATAACAATGGCTACATTATTTATTGTAAACACAGAAGCACTGTTAAGGTCTTCGTGCTGTAGTGCACGCAAGAGGTAATATATTGAAAAATAATTTAGAATGCCAAGCCCGATCCCGCCAAGTACAGTTGTAATACTTGGTGTAGACCTTTTTTTAAAGGATTTGATAGCGATAAAAATAATGCCGGTTACCGCTGCAGAACCAAAAACTACTGCGGAAAACAGGGAAAACTCCTCTTTAGGAACTAGTGTTTCCTCCAAATATTTAATGCTCGTGTCTATGACTCCAGAACCAATAAAAACCAGGGCGGGAAGTACCAGGACGCTTTTCTTTATCAAAATATCCCTTTTCTTTACAGAAGCGAAATAGACGGCGGCAAGGGCCAAGAGAATACCTAAGGATTTTAATGCTCCTAGTTTTTCATCATATACCAGCAAACCAAAGATAACTGGAATTACGAGCGACATCTTAGTGGCTACCGATGCAACGGATACCCCATTTTTTTGGGAGGTAGCGGCCATAAGATTAAATACGAGGATAAACAAAATACCCAAAACCATAGTGCCCAGAAACCACGGTTTTGTAGGGATTTCCAAGAGAACAATATTTTTTTCGTACAAAAGTAATCCTACTGATGAGGCAACAACATAATTAATTATGATGGCATATAGGGTTTCAACCTTATAAGTATCAAACAATTTAAAAACAACAAAAATGGAACTGGAAAACAGTACACTTAAACCTAGGTCCAACATGTTAAAGTTTATCCTTTAATTGAATAACATCTTCCACGCCTACCTGTAGGTTCCAAGTTTTTATCCCTAGTTTTTTGGCAGCATCCGTATTTTCTTTGGTGTCGTCTATAAAAAGGGTATCCTCTGGCACCAGGTTATTTTGATCGAGCACATATTGAAATATTTCCGCATTGGGTTTCCGCAATTGAATTTCATGCGACAAATAAAATTGTTCAAACGAATGTTTAAAACGCCTATAATTTTCCGCGCCCATAATCTGACTCACATGGGGGATGTGCAAGGCATTGGTATTGCTTAAAAGGAATAGTCTATATTTTTTTTCTTTATCCAGGTTTTCTAAAAAGTTGAGACGATATTCAGGAAAATCCAACAACATGGAATTCCAAATATCGATGATCGATTTGGATGTGAGGTGGGGAAAATCTGGTTGCAATAAGTCTACAAATTCCTGAGGGTCGATCTTGCCAACTTCAAATTCCTCATTTATGGAATGATATTTAGGTAGAAATTCTTGGATATTTTTATTTTCCAATGCTTTAAAAACTACCTGTTTGTCTAAGTTGATAAATATATCACCAAAATCGAATATGATGTTTTTAATCATGTTTAATGAGTGTTAGTGTATCTGATTCTATTTGCTTTTCACAAGTGGTAATACCATGGATTACTGGAGATCTTAGACCTTCCCCAAATGTAGTTTTGCCTTTAAATACCCTGGCTTCATCCCATAGTTCCGTATCTATAAAGCTCTGAAGTGTTTTGGCCCCACCTTCAATAACGACACTCAATATGTTATGTTTATAGAGAATGGTGCAAATTTGAGGAGCTATATTATTTCTAAAATCAATTTCCTCATATAAAATTTCGCCCTCGGACTTTTTATGATCATGGCCGCTGAGGATGATGGTTTTTACGCTACCGTCCAATACATGGTATTTGCTATTTATTTTTAATTCCCTGTCCAAAACAATTCTAATGGGATCCTTACCTTTCCAATGACGCACATTTAGTTTGGGGTTATCGGCCAATACAGTGTTGGTGCCCACTAAAATGGCCTGTTCCTGACTTCGCCATTGGTGGACCAATTGCTGGGAGTACTGGTTGGTAATCCAAAAAGGCTCAAGATGGCTATTTCTTTTTTCTTGGTTCGGGGCTATAAATCCATCGGCTGTTTCTGCCCATTTTAAAATTATGTATGGTCTTTTTTGGGTATGATAGGTCAAAAATCTCCTATGGTGTTCCCAGCACTCTTTTTCTAGAATACCAACCGTAACTTGGCAGCCCGAAGCCCTTAGTTTTTTAATGCCTTTACCCGCTACTTTTTCATGTGGATCCAAAAGACCAATAACCACATGAGGTATTCCATGTTTTATGATAAGGTCTGCACAGGGTGGAGTTTTTCCTTGATGGGAACATGGTTCAAGGGTTACGTATATAGTAGCGTCTTTTAAAAGCGCTAAATCTTTTACTGAATTTATGGCATTGACTTCGGCATGGGGACCACCATAAGGACTAGTGTAGCCCTCCCCAATAATTTTGTCGTCTAGGACAATTACACTGCCCACCATTGGATTGGGGAAGGTTGTTCCCAGTCCATTTTTGGCCAGTTGTATGCATCTTGAAATATATTTTTCGTGTATCTTCACTTCGTAAAAATAGAACAATATAGGTATATTATTGATAAACAAATGTTAGTCACTATTATAAGGGAAATTCAGCCCAATGATAATGAGGAGGTTGCAAGGGTGATAAGGAAAGTATTGGAAGATTTGGGAGTGCCTAAAGTGGGTACTGCCTATGCCGATAAAGCTTTGGAGCGGATGTATGATAATTATAATGTTTCAAGGGCCGATTATTTTGTGGTCGAAGAAAATGGTCATATCCTAGGATGTGCAGGAATTGCCCAATTGGAAAATTATGAAGGGAATGTATGTGAATTGCAAAAAATGTATTTTTTAGAAGAAGCTAGGGGCAGGGGGTTAGGCCTTAAGATGATTAATGTTTGTCTAAATAGGGCGATTGAATATGGTTATGAGCAATGTTATTTGGAAACCATGCCCTATATGGAGGATGCCCAAAAATTATATTTAAAAACCGGGTTTCAATATATTAATGGGCCTATGGGTAATACCGGCCATTATTCATGCCCTGTTTGGATGCTTAAAAGTTTATAGAAAAGCACAATGCAAGATAAAAGGGGAATTAACTGTTGGCTAAACTTTAAGCATGTTATTAAAGGAGATTAAAAATATTTATCATTTAGAACTAGATTCCCTTTTTCCAAAAGAAGAAGTAGATAGTTTTTTTTATATGGTCATTGATCATTATATGGGATTGGAGAAATTTGTTTTGGTCATGGAACCTAATCTGGTAGTGCCCAAAGCAAAGGAGGAACCTTTGTTTAGTGCTTTGAGCCAATTAAAAGAGGAGCGTCCCATTCAACATATTTTAGGGAAATCCCATTTTTGTGACCTCGATTTTTATGTAGACGAAAATGTCTTGATTCCAAGGCCGGAAACCGAAGAATTGGTGTATTGGATTCTAGACCATGTACAAAAGTTAGGTAGCGGCAACGAGATTAAAATATTGGATATTGGTACAGGAAGTGGGTGTATTGCCATTTCCCTTGCTAAAAACCTGCCAAACGCTACAGTAGCTGCCATAGATATTTCAAAAAAAGCCATTGGAATGGCAAGACAGAATGCAAAGGAAAATAATGTCATCGTCGAGTTTATTGAGGCGGATATACTGGCTAAATTGGATTTTAAAGAAAAATTCGATGTAATTGTATCTAATCCTCCCTATGTCAGGGAATTGGAAAAAGTAGAAATGAAAAATAATGTATTGGATTACGAACCTGGATCGGCACTTTTTGTTTCAGATGAAAACCCTTTAATTTTTTATAAAAAAATTGTCCAATTTGCCGTTGATCATTTAAAGGCCAATGGTGTTTTGTTCTTTGAGATAAACCAATTTTTGGGTAATGAGACAAAACAGCTTTTGGAAAATGAAAATTTTTCGGAAATTGAACTCAGAAAGGACATGTTCGGGAACGACAGAATGTTAAGAGGGATGATTAATTTGTAATCTTTTAAATATAGCGAATGGATACGGTAGTATGGGGGCTATTTGTAAGGGGAATTATAATTAAATAATCACCTACTTTTTTTAATAGGTAAGATATATATGAAATGAAAAGGATAGTTGTGTTTTGTGGAAGTAGTGAGGGCAATGATCCTGAAATAATAAAAGGCGCCTATAAGCTTGGGGCGAGCTTGGCCAAAGGAGGAATTACCTTAGTATATGGTGCCGCCAAAATAGGCATTATGGGTAAATTGGCGCAAGGTGCCCTAGAAAATAATGGAAAAGTTATTGGCGTTATCCCAGATTTTTTAAAAATGAAGGAAGTATTCCATGATGGACTTACACAGCTTATAGTTACCGAAAACATGCATCAACGTAAATTAAGGATGCACGACCTTTCCGATGGAATTATTACGCTTCCTGGGGGATATGGTACCATGGAGGAATTATTCGAGATGATTACCTGGGCACAATTAGGCCTCCATCAAAAACCAATTGGACTTTTGAATGTCAACGGGTTTTATGATGAATTGCTTGCTATGTTACGTACTATGGTAAGTAAGGGGTTCTTAAAACAGGAATATTACGATATATTGCTAGTAGATAATTCTGTTGACGGACTTTTGAATAAAATGAAAAACTATCAACCCTTGCCGTTGCCAAAATGGATTAAAAAGGAACAGCTTTAAATGGAAATTAAACAGAAGATAGAAAGCCTTAGAACTGAGCTTAGGGAACATAATTATAATTATTATGTGCTGGACAATGCCGCTATTTCAGATTATGAGTTTGATATGAAACTAAGGGAACTGCAGGCGTTGGAAGAAAAACATCCTGAATTTTATGATGCTAGTTCCCCAACATTAAGGGTAGGTGGGGCCATCACCAAGAATTTTGAAACATTGGTTCATGAACACCGCATGTATTCCCTGGATAATTCCTATTCCAAAGAGGACCTGGAGGATTGGGAAAAACGAATTCAAAAAATATTAGGTGATGCACCTGTAGAATTTACCTGTGAACTAAAATACGATGGGGCTTCCATAAGTTTAACCTATCAAGATGGCAGGTTGGTACGTGGACTGACCCGTGGAGACGGGTTTCAGGGCGATGATGTTACCAATAACATTAAGACGATTAGGTCGGTACCCCTTCAATTGAAAGGGGATTATCCACCTAAATTTGATATTCGCGGGGAGATCGTATTGCCTTTTGAGGGGTTTGCAAAGATGAACCAGGAAAGGATCGAGAATGGCGAGGACCCTTATATGAACCCTCGTAATACGGCCTCGGGTAGTTTGAAATTGCAGGATAGTGCCCTTGTTGCAGAACGTCCCCTCGATTGTTTGTTGTACAGTATGGTTGGAATAAATTTAGGCTTAGAATCTCAATTTCAAATGTTGGAAAAAGCAAGAAACTGGGGATTTAAGGTGCCTAAGGCGGCTAAATTATGCAAGACCACGGATGACGTTCTGGAATTTGTGGAATATTGGGATAAGCATAGACATGAATTGCCTTATGAGACCGACGGGGTGGTCATTAAAGTGAATAGCATACAACATCAAGAGGAATTGGGGTATACCTCCAAATCTCCACGTTGGGCAATGGCCTATAAGTTTAAGGCAGAGCAGGTTTCTACCAGATTAAATGAGATTACATACCAGGTGGGGCGGACAGGAGCCATAACCCCAGTGGCTAATTTGGAGCCCGTACTTTTGGCAGGTACTACCGTAAAAAGGGCTTCCCTTCATAATGCCGACCAAATAGAAAAGCTGGACATTAGGGTGGGGGATACCGTTTTTGTAGAAAAAGGAGGGGAGATAATTCCAAAAATCGTTGGGGTCGATTTTAGTAAAAGACTTTCGGATTCTATGCCCACCAACTACATAGATCATTGCCCAGAGTGCAATACCCTTTTGGATCGTACCGAGGGAGATGCCAAGCACTATTGCCCCAATGAATATGGTTGTCCTCCACAGATTACTGGCCGTATTCAGCATTATATTTCCCGTAAGGCAATGGACATAGAAGGTCTGGGAGGGGAAACTGTTGAGCTTCTTTTTAAGGAAGGATTAATTAAAAATTATGCGGACCTATATTTACTTACCAAGGAACAAATTATACCCTTGGAACGCATAGCTGAAAAGTCGGCCGAAAATTTGGTAAAGGGGGTTGCTGAATCGGTCAAAATTCCTTTCGAGAGGGTGTTGTTTGCCTTAGGAATCAGGTTCGTAGGTGAAACCGTTGCCAAGAAACTGGCAAAGGCCTATAAAAATATAGATGCCCTGATGATGGCTACAGCGGAGGAATTGATAGGTGTAGACGAGATTGGCCAACGTATTGCTGAAAGTGTGGTCTCATTTTTTCAGAACAGCATTAATACCGATATTATTGCTAAATTAAGGGAATACGGAGTACAATTTGAAGTGTCGGCAGATAAACTACTAAATCAGACCGACTTGTTTAAAGGACAGACCTTAGTGGTGTCAGGTGTTTTTGAAAACCTTAGTAGGGATGAACTTAAAAAATTGATTGAAGATAACGGCGGAAAAGTGGGGTCTAGTATTTCTTCAAAAACTTCTTATCTTGTGGCGGGCGATAAGATGGGGCCTAGCAAAAGGACCAAGGCCGAAAGCCTGGGAGTGCCCATTATTTCGGAGACCGATTTTATGGGCATGCTATAATTTTGCCTGCTATGAAGAATGATGATAATCAATGTTTGTTACAGATAGTTTAGGGAGGTTATGAAGTTTAAAAAGTATTGCACTAAATAATAATTATGTATACCATCCTTTTACTGCTAATCTGTATTGTTTTCATTATTGTGGCTTCCACCCGTTTTAAGCTGCATCCATTTTTGGCATTATTGGCCGCTAGTTTGATATTTGGAATTTTTTCCGGACTGCCCTTGGATCAACTCATTAAAACCATTAACGATGGATTTGGTGCTACCATAGGTGGGATTGGCATCATAATTATCGCCGGACTGATCATAGGCACTTTTCTGGAAAAGTCGGGCGGGGCCTATGCTTTGGCCAACCTTGTTTTACGCATTATAGGTCCCAAGCGCGTACATATGGCCATGGGCTTTATAGGTTATTTTGTATCCATTCCCGTCTTTGCAGATAGCGGATTTATTATTGTTTCCCCGTTAAATAGAGCGTTGACCAAAAAAGCGAAATTATCCTTGGCAGGAACTACAGTGGCTTTGTCCTTGGGACTATTGGCATCGCACACAATGGTGCCGCCAACTCCCGGGCCCATTGCGGCGGCAGGAATTATAGGTGCCGATTTGGGGCAGGTGATCCTTTTTGGGTTAATGACCAGCATACCGGCATTGTTAGTTTGTATATTATTTGCGAAAAAAATAGGTTCCAAGATATTTATTGATCCCGCTCCCAAGATAACCGAGGAACAGATCAATACCCAACTAGAAAATGCTCCATCTGTCTTTAAATCCTTTATTCCTATTGTAATCCCAATATTACTAATTGTGTTGAGGTCCTTTGCTGAATACCCGACCCTGCCTTTTGGAGAGGGGACTTTTAAATTGGCTATTGGTTTTGTCGGTAATCCTGTGGTGGCTTTATTGATAGGTATGGTTTTATCCTTCACATTACCCAAAAAATTGGATAAGGAAATGTTGGGTACTACGGGTTGGATTGGGGAAGCGCTGACTTCGGCGGCTATAATTATTTTAATCACCGGTGCTGGTGGCGCCTTTGGGAAAGTATTGCAGACTTCGGACATAAGTTCCTTGTTGGAATCCAATGTCACGAATGGAAATTTAGGGATATGGCTTCCATTCCTTATTGCCGCGGGCATTAAGACAGCCCAAGGCTCCTCTACCGTGGCCATTATTACGACTGCGTCTATTATTGCCCCTTTAATGCCTGCAATGGGTTTTGATACCGAGGTTTCAAAGGCTTTGGCGGTAATAGCCATCGGTGCAGGTGCATCCGTGGTGTCCCATGCCAACGATAGCTTTTTTTGGGTAGTAACCCAATTAAGTGATATGAAGGTAAATCAGGGGTATAGGACACATAGTTTGGGATCTGCCATTTTGGGCTTTTCAGCAATGATAGTTTTAACCATTATCAGTTTATTAATATAATTTAAAAAGAATGAAAGTTTTTAAGACCAACCAGGGTATTTTAATTGAAAAAGACAGTAAATTTTATCTAATGGAGACGGACTGGGATGCGTTTATTATAGACGATGACATTTATGCCAATACCCTGAGCATAATTTCAAAACTAGATTCTATTGGAAACAGCGCTTCTTTGTTGAATGGAAGTATATTGCCTCCTGTAGGGCGCCAAGAAATTTGGGCCTCTGGGGTAACTTATTACAGCAGTAGGGAGGCACGTATTGAAGAATCCAAAGATGCGGGTGGAGGCGATTTTTATGACCGGGTGTATAATGCAGAAAGGCCGGAATTGTTTTTTAAAAGTACTGCTAGCCGAGCTGTGGGGCATAAACAGGATGTTAGGATCAGAAAGGATTCTAAATGGAATGTCCCTGAGCCGGAATTGACATTGGTAATAACGCCTAATGCAAAAATAATAGGGTATACTATTGGTAATGATATGAGTTCTAGGGATATTGAGGGGGAGAATCCCTTATACCTCCCGCAAGCCAAAAGTTATGATGGAGCAGCGGCTGTAGGACCTTGTATTTGGCTTACCAAGGAACCCATCGCTATGGATACCAAGATTAAAATTCAAATTGTTCGTAAAGGCAATACTGTTTTCGAGGGTGAGACAGAGGTGGGCCAAATGAAAAGAAAACTTACCGATCTAGTTAGCTACCTGTACCGTGAAATGTCTTTTCCTTATGGTAGTCTATTAATGACGGGGACCGGGGTGGTGCCACCGGATTCCTTTACACTTGATCATGGAGACGTTATTGATATTACTGTTGATTCAATTGGGACCCTATCCAATACGGTAGCCTAGTTTGTAAAATTAAAATAAGAATAATGTCCACTCCGAAAAGTTATAAGGAATTTGAAGAAACCCTGATCCAACAGTCGCCATCAGCATCCTGGTCCGAGGCTTTGAGTGCCATGTGGTTCGATGTTAAGGGGGATTGGGAGGCATCCCATAATATTGCCCAGGACATGCATGATAACAATGGAAGCTGGATCCATGCTTATTTGCACAGGAAAGAAGGAGATAAATTTAATGCGGGTTATTGGTATAGAATGGCAGGGAAAACATTTCCTAACAAAAACTTGGAGGAGGAGCAACGAGAATTGGTGGAATATTTTTTAGCCCAAAAATAATTGTAATAGCAGTTTTGGTAGAAAGGCTTAGACGTTATATAAAACAAAATAGGCCGTGAATTAGTTTCACGGCCTATTTTGCCTTATAAATTTATTATCCCTAACATGGTCTTACATTTAGGGTAATTGGAAACACAGTGGGGTTATGCTTAATAATCGGAATATTCCGTAGGGTAAAAGAAACGGGTAACGTTTTTGGAAACATTATTTTGATAATTGGGTTCTGTTTTTATTTTATTCCATACTGGGGAATCGGAAAATGATTTCCAATGGGCATCCCTACTGGCCTGATTTTCAAATGTGGTCATATACATGAGGTTGGGCATAGTAGCACCTGACAATACTTCTCCGTAGAAAACGGCATTAAAGCCTAATGCATCAAATAGCGATACTTCCCCGCCTTTGTTGAACATGTCTACCTTGTTAATGTATTTCGCCGGAGTGGCAGACTCATAGCTTCTTAATTCGTATACACGGTCTTTACGAGGTCCAGTAAGAGGTGAAGGCTTCATTCTAGGCATATCAACAAAAGCCTTTAAAAGGACTGATTCAACCCTACTAAAGGGAGGATTCTTATAGGGTGCATCCAAGAAATCCTTGGCAGATGTCATATAAACTTTGTCCTTTTGCAGTTTTGCATCCAATGTTTCCAAATCGGCAATGCCTTTCATAGGGATCAAGACCTTAATACTTCTTGGATTTAAGGAGTCTATGGTTCTTGGTTTTAAAACGCCTACGTGCTTTATATTCAGTTTTTTAAGTGCAGGTAATAAGGATTCACTTAGGTATTTGTCCGTACTTTTTTCCTGTTCCTCGGTGTCCAAAAGATAGGTTTTAAGTTGGTAATATTCCCGTTGGTGGGCTTGGCCCCATGTGCTTAAAGTGAATAATAGAAAAAGAATAGGCAGGTATAAGGCTTTGTACATTATGTCTGAATTAGGATAAATAATTGATTTTTTTTTTGACGATTGGTAAGGTAGTGTTTTTCTAAATAATGTCATAGTTCTTTAATAAAACAGACACTGTTGTCCATATTCTTGTATTGGCCGTAATTGGGAATGGAGAGATAACCATTTTTTTTATAGAGGGAAATGGCCTCTGGCTGTCTAAGTCCTGTTTCCAATATACAGGAATGGCAATTCTTCTCCGCTGCCCATTTCTCCAACTCTTTTAAAATCATTGACGCGATTCCCTTTCCCCGTTCGCTTGGTGCAACATACATTCTTTTTATTTCCATGATGTCGGCATTGTATTCCTTTATAGCACCACAACCTACGGGCTTGTTATTCCGATAGGCCAAAACTACAAATGGGAGGTTTTCTATGCCATTGAATTGTGCATAGAAGTCATGTTCATCCCCATCCCTTTGTTTTAGATCGGCATCGAGTAGATGAACCAGCGCTATAAAATCCAAATCTTTGGAATTGCTTCTTTTTATCGTCACCATAATAATTCCATTTTCTTAAAGCATGTTACAATAAGGCCAGGCTTCATAAATAAAAAGTTTAAGGAATATGAATTTTAACTTTAATAACCACCGATTTGGAAGTGGGGGTATTGCTTTGGTCGGCAGTACTATTTAAAGGAACCAGAACATTGGCCTCTGGAAAGTAGGTTGCACAGCATTGTTGAGGGATATCGTATGGTAGAACAATAAATTTTTGCGCGACCCTTTCCGTATTGTCGTGATAATTAAAAAGGTCTACCAAATCCCTTTCTTTAAGTTGTTGTGCTGCTATATCCTTGGTATTCATTAGTATAATCCTTCTTTCATTAAAAATGCCTCTATAGCGATCATTTAGTCCGTAGATAGTGGTGTTAAACTGATCATGGCTTCGTATGGTCATCATTAAAAGTTCATCTGCTTGTAAAATAATGGCATCGCTATTGGAAATACTGAAATTGGCCTTCCCCGTTGAGGTATTATAGGAATTGTCACGTGGCCCATTCGGTAAATAAAAGCCTGAAGGCTGTCTTACTCTTTGGTTATAGTTGTTAAATCCTGGAATACAAGCTTCAATACTGTCCCTGATGTGGTCATAATGCTGCAGGTATTTTTCCCAATCCACTTTTGAATTTTCCAGGGTGGCCATGGCCAAATCACAAACAATGGAAGGCTCGCTCAGCAATTGGGAGGATATGGGCTTAAGACTTCCTTTAGAGCTATGAACAACTCCCATGGAATTTTCAACACTTACAAATTGTAATTCCCCCTTAATAAGATCTTTGTCGGTCCTTCCCAAACAGGGCAGGATGATCGCTTCCTTGCCATGGATAAGGTGGCTACGGTTGAGTTTGGTGGATACCTGAACGGTAAGATCACATTTTTGAAGCGCTTTTGCAGTATATGACGTATCCGGGGTGGCCGATAGAAAATTACCTCCCATGGCAAAAAAGACCCTTGCTTTTCCCGAATGCATGGCTTTAATACTATCTACAGTATCAAACCCATGTTTGCGAGGTGGATTGAATCCAAATACTTTTTCCAAGTTGTCCAATAATGATTTTGGAGGCTGTTCGTAGATCCCCATGGTTCGGTCTCCCTGTACATTGCTGTGGCCACGAACAGGGCAGGTGCCGGCACCGGGTTTTCCGATGCTTCCCTTTAAAAGTAAAAGATTGACAATTTCTTTTATAGTATTTACGGAATTCTTGTGCTGGGTAAGTCCCATGGCCCAGCAAGCAATAATTTTATTTTTTCTGCCCAAGATGTTGGCAACAGTTTGTATCTTTTCGAGTGGTATTCCACATTCGGCTACAAGCACATTTAAATCTAGTGTTCTTATATGGGCTAGGTAATCTTTAAATCCTAGTGTTTTTTCTTCTATAAAGGAAAGATCAAAAACACTACCTGGAAGCTGATCTTCATTTGCCAACATAAGTTTTACCATGGCTTGAAGGAGTGCCATATCCCCATTTATCTTTACTTGCAGATATAGATCGGTTATTTTGGACTTTATCCCCAAGGCCCCCTTCAATTCTTGCGGGTTGCTGAAATTTAAAAGGCCTGTCTCAATAATGGGGTTTATTGAAATAATTGTGGCACCATTATCTTTGGCCTTTTTTAGGGCACTTAGCATTCTTGGATGATTGGTGCCAGGATTCTGGCCCAATATCAGGATGACCTCCGTATTGTAGAAATCTTCTAGTTTTACAGACCCTTTGCCTATTCCAAGGGTATCTGTTAGAGCCACACCACTGCTCTCATGACACATATTACTGCAATCCGGCATATTATTGGTGCCATACTCCCTTACAAAAAGTTGATAAAGAAAGGCGGCCTCGTTACTGGTTCTGCCCGAGGTGTAAAATATAGCCTCATCAGGGTTATTTAAAGCATTGAGATGCTCTGCTATTTTATGAAAAGCGCCTTCCCATGTTATTTCTTGATAAAAGTCGGATCCTTTAGGTAGGTACATAGGTTGTGCGAGCCTCCCTTTTTTGCCAATTTCGTAGTCGGAAAGCATAGATAATTGTGAGACACTATTTTTTTTAAAAAAATTGGCATCCAATTTTTTGGTGGTGGCTTCCTCGGCAATGGCCTTGGCACCATTTTCACAATATTCCGCTATAGTGCTTCGCTCATCATCTGGGTCTGGCCAAGCGCAGCCAGGACAGTCGATTCCACCTTTTTGGTTGAGGTTGGCAAGCGCTTTTAATCCCCTTCCCAGTCCCATTTCGCCAAAAATATGTTTGGCTGAAGAAATAACTGCAGGAATCCCTGCAGCCACTTTTTTAGGTTCTGTGGTTTTTAGACCGGTTAATTTAGCTGGGGACGTTGGGCTTGGGCCTAATTTTTCAGGGTTTTTCGCCATTATTATTTGCTTGTTGCCGCGGGGTTAGGGTAATTGTCCGTTTGGTCTTCAATGCGTTCATCCAAACAAACAAAATCTTTTTCCAAAAGTAGGTGTAATGTATGTCCATTGTCCATGATCATATCATTCGCATATCCTACAAGATTGCTATCTGCCCATTTCTTACTTTCAACTTTGGGTAGAAATAGGGTTATAGTGTTTTTTTGGAATTCCGCTTGCAGGCCGGTGATACCCTCCTTGGCCATTACACAATAACCAAAGTTTAATCCGTTAAATCTTGTGTGCTCCTCAAAGAAGCCTTTTTCCTGTAGCACGCTAACTTCGGAACGGGTGAGCCTGTAGCGAATAGAATTACCTTGTATCCTTATCTTCATTCAAACCAAATTTTATATCTGAGTATATAAAGTTATGGATTACACGATCAGCCTCAAAGTTTAGTTTCTATATTTTAATTCGATTTGCTCCAGTGTAGATATTGTAACGGGTTTTATTTAAAAAGCCTATTAAGGTAATATCGTGTTCCACTGCCATTTCTATAGCCAAGCTAGATGGCGCTCCTACCGCCATAATAAAGTGAATTCCGGCCATGGCCGCCTTTTGAATCAACTCGAAGCTGGCACGACCGCTTAGAAATAATAAATACTGGTTTAAGGGTAATTGTCCTTGTTGAAGACTATGTCCAATGAGTTTATCCAAGGCATTATGTCTACCTACGTCTTCCCGTACATTAATTAGTTGGCCTTGAGTATTGAATAGGGCAGCTGCATGTATTCCTCCGGTGTAATTAAAAATATTCTGTTGCTGCTGTAGTATCCCGGGAAAGGTTTTGATGAGATTTTTTTCAATTCTAAAATCCGATGGGGAAGGGGGGAGGCGACATACTGTTTTTATAGCATCAATACTGGTTTTGCCGCAAACACCACAGCTACTGCTGGTGTAAAAATGTCTTTCTAGTTTGCTGAGATCTACTTCTTCCGAATTATTTAGTTGGACATTAACACTATTTTGATTAATAATAACCTCTGTAATTTGATGGGGCGCTTTAATAATTCCCTCAGTAAAAAGAAATCCTAAGGCAAGATCTCGATCATGGCCGGGGGTCCTCATCGTGATGGAAATATTTTTATTGGTAATAGGTGAAACCTTAATTAAAACACTGATACTAATTTCCAAGGGTTCTTCAACTGCAATGGCATCTGTATATTCCTCAAAGTCGTCTCCCTGTATTTTAATGATTTTTTTAGAGACTATAGATCTGCTTTTTTCCTGAATCATAAATATGTGTTTATACCTTGATAGAAACTCCTTCGGAAACATTTTGCTTTCCGTCGTCAAAATAAAAGTCGATACGGCCTAAATTAACACCAAAGCAACCTACTTGGTTAACCAACATTTGTTGGTCCTTTCTATTGTTTGTTATTGTTGGCCGATCTAAAAATGTATGCGTATGGCCGCCAATAATTAGATCAATATTCTCTGTGCTGGCCGCCAATTTTAGGTCGTCCGGTTTTTGTGGATTTTGATATTGATATCCTAAATGGGAAAGGCAAATAATTAAATCACACTGCTCTTTTTCCTTTAATGTAAGGCTTATTTCTTGGGCTATTTCTATAGGGTCTAGGTATACGGTTTCTTGATATAACTTTTTGGTCACTAAACCGACAAGTTCTATTCCCAATCCAAAAACTCCAATTTTCACACCATCTACAAGATAAGTCTTATAGGGCTTTACATGCCCTTCCATTAGGGTATTGGTAAAATCATAATTGGCGGATAGAAAATCGAAACTAGCGTGGGGAAGTTGTGAATAAAGTCCTTGGATGCCATTGTCAAAATCGTGATTACCAATGGTAGCGGCGTCATATTTTAAAAGGCTCATTAGTTTAAATTCTAATTCGCCCCCATAAAAATTGAAGTAGGGTGTACCCTGAAAAATATCGCCGGCATCGAACAAAAGTGTATTTGGATTTTCCTTTCTTATTTCGTCGACCAAAGTAGCCCTTCTTGCCAGGCCGCCCAAGTTGGGATAGGTTGAATGGGTTTTTGGAAAAGGGTCTATGTGGCTATGGACATCGTTCGTGTGTAAGATGGTAATATGTTTGCTGGAAGAATTATGGCAAGAATTCAGACTTAGGCCGCCTAAGCCAATAAATGTAGAGGAGGCAGTTGTTTGTGATATAAATTTTCTACGATCCATCATTAATCAATTTTTATAAATCGGTTATCTTCATACGCGTTAATAGTGTCCATTTTCTTAAAATAATCGATCATGGTGTTTCTAATCAAGTAATCCGAATCGGTCAAGGAGATATAATCTTTTAGAAAATCCATACTATCGCCACCTGTCACCAAATAATCCGATGTAGCAACAAAATAGGTCCTATTCTCGTCAAAAGGTTCGCCTTGAATGTTAACCGCTTGTAAACTTTTATTTTTATCAGTGATTATTTGAATCCCTGCAATAGGGTGGGCAACGGTAGACTTTATAAGGAACGATACCATAGCCCTAATTGCTTTGCCATCCAATTCGGCTATAACCACCGAATTTTCAAATGGCATTACTTCATAAGCAGTACGTTCTGTAATGTTACCTGCTGAAATTACAGATCGTATACTTCCAAAATTAAGCAGTACAAGATCTATTTTATTACCAGTCCTTGTGGTAAAAACAGGGTCTACTTCATGCATAACTATATCTGCCATTAAATTGCCCGCCGGAGTATTCAGTGTGCCGTCCGTTTTGGATATGGCCCTTGGGGCAAAGGCTAGGATGCTATCCAATACCTGGTTGATCCTGTTATGATAGGGGGAAATAATGTTTTCAATAGAATCTTTTGGAGTAGCGGCGTTATTGACCTGAATCCTTTGTCCTTCTATGTTTCTTAGTTTGGGAACCGTATCATTACAGGCCAGGAAGATCACACATGTTACAATTATAACAAAATGTTTGTTTTTTAAATCCATATACTTCTTACCTTCGTGTAAATATTGCGTTGATAATATTTACATTTACATTCTTGATAATGTAAAAATACATGTTTTTAAAAGCGCTTAAGGAAAAAATTAAATTTAGGGTCGGTAATAGGTTTTTACAGCGGGGATTGAATGCGCCATCACAGCTGGTAAATCGGGAAAAAGGTATAAGTTCTGTAGGTTGTATTGTGGATTTGGACGCATTTGAAAATACGAATGCCTTTTATGAGTTCGTGGATGAATTTTCTTTAAGGCCCAATTCGGTAAAAATAATTGGTTACAAGAAATTTTACGATAAAAACTCTCCATATTCCACACCGGTTTTTTCCGATAAGGATTTGGGATGGAAAGCAAATATTGAAAACAGCTATGCCTTGGAATTTTTAAACAGGGAATATGATTTATTGGTAAATTATTATACAGATGAAAAATTATTATTACAATTAATGACGTTAAAGACCAAAGCAAGGTTAAAGGTAGGCTTTGGTAATGTAGATAAAAATTTAAATGATTTGATATTGAATACCCCCATTAAGGATTTCCAAACATTCAAAAAGGAGTTACGGAAATACTTAAGGGTTTTAAATGAGATTAAATAATGGAACAGTTAGTTGGTACAGGTGTTGCCTTGGTCACTCCTTTTAAGGAAGATTTTTCTATAGATACGATGGCATTGACAGAAATCGTAAATTATTGTGTGGATGGTGGAATAGATTACTTAGTTGTTCTAGGGACTACTGGTGAATCTGTTGTATTATCGAAAAAAGAAAAACAACAGGTTATACAAACCATTGTTATGGCCAACGCAGGAAGGCTTCCGTTGGTTTTAGGTGTGGGAGGTAATAATACTGCCGCTGTGGTGGAAGAGGTTCAGGAAACCGATCTAAGCGATTTTGTGGCAATTTTATCGGTCTCGCCTTATTATAATAGACCAACCCAAGAGGGTATTTATCAACATTTTAAAGCTATTTCCTTGGTATCGCCCAAGCCAATAATATTGTACAATGTGCCCGGAAGGACAGGGAGTAATATGTTGCCTGAAACGGTTTTGAGATTGGCCAATGATTTCAATAATATTATTGGGATAAAAGAGGCTTGTGGTGATATGGTGCAAATAATGCGTACCATAAAGGACAAACCAGCTGATTTTATGGTGATTTCTGGAGATGATTTTACGGCTCTATCCACAGTGTTGGCCGGTGGTTCCGGAGTTATATCCGTGATTGGACAAGGTGTGCCAACAGAATTCTCCCAAATGATACGCCTTGGACTGGCAGGGAAGGTCAAGGAAGCCTTTACCTTACATTATGCTCTACAGGATGGTATGGATTTAATTTTCAAAGAAGGAAATCCTGCAGGCATAAAAGCACTTATGGAAACTGTTGGTTTGTGTACTGCAGTAGTCAGGTTGCCGTTGGTTGAGGCTACCACAACTCTAAAAAAGACCATTAAAATTTTTTTAAACACCTTGCTTAAGACGGTTGCATAGCAATATTCGGCCGACTTACTTTAAGATTCTTTGCCCACAAAGTTAAAACTTGCATAAAAATGTTGCCGTTGGTAAATAGGCAGGCTATTTTAGCAAGTGAAAAATGTTTTTTATATCCGTTTAGAATCCTTAATTTTGCAAAATGTTTTTAAAAATGAAGCGTATATTTTCCTTTTTATTATTGGTTACCATTCTTAGCTCTTGTAGCGAGTACCAAAAGGTGCTTAAAAATGAAGATGTTAAGGCCAAGTATGATTTGGCCGAAAAATTTTATGATGCCGGTGATTTTAAAAGGGCAAACCGTTTATTGGAGCAGATTGCGCCCAAGTATATAGGTAAGCCACAAGGTGAGCGTGTTATGTTCTTTCTTGCTGATTCTTATTATCAGACCAAGGACTATAACATGGCGGGTTATCAATTTGAAAGGTTTCTAAAGTCGTACGCTAAAAGTGATAAGGCTGCTGAAGCAGGATTTTACGGTGCAAAAAGTTACTATAAGCTATCGCCTAAATATTCTTTGGATCAAACAGATACGGACAAGGCCTTAATAAAATTGCAAAACTTCATTAATGCATACCCAGAGTCGGAATATTTGGTAGAGGCCAATATTATGGCAAAGGAATTGACGACAAAGAAGGAACGTAAATCTTATGAGATTGCAAAGCAATTCAATACCATCGGAGAATTTGATTACACTTTTTTAACTCCAGCAGTTACCGCTTTTGATAACTTTGTGTCTGATAATCCTGGCTCTGTTTATAGAGAAGATGCCCTTTATTATAAGTTTGATGCGACTACGCATTTGGCGCTGAATAGTTACGATTTTCTTAAAAAAGAACGTTTGAACGATGCTAAAGCCGCATATTTGGCTTTTACGAAATATTTTCCTGAGTCCAAGTATCTTAAGGATGCCAACAAGACTTTGGAAAAAGTTGAAAAAGAATTAGAAGTTTATTCCAAATAAAAATACCTTTTTGATATGAATATGAACGATTTAAAAAATTCGAAAGCTCCTGTTTCCACGGTAACTATCAATAAAAATGATTTTGATGCCAAGACTGGGAATATCTACGAGGCTATTTCTATAACTGCCAAAAGAGCTGTTCAGATAAATTCTGAAATTAAAAAAGAGCTTTTGGAGAAGTTAGAGGAGTTTGCAACCTATAGTGATAGTTTGGAGGAGGTTTTTGAAAACAAAGAACAGATCGAGGTTTCTAAATTCTACGAAAAATTGCCTAAACCTCACGCATTGGCGGTAAAGGAATGGTTAGATGATAAAATTTATCACAGGAATACAGAGAAAGACGCTTAAAGGATGTTGAGCGGTAAGAATATACTTTTAGGCATTACTGGGGGTATAGCTGCTTATAAAACTACCTTTTTGGTTCGTTTACTTATAAAAGCTGGCGCTAACGTTAAAGTTATTTTAACGGATAGCGCCAGCTCTTTTGTTACCCCCTTAACCTTAGCTACCCTTTCTAAGAATGCGGTGCTTTCTTCATTTATAGATGAGGAAAACGGAAGCGTTTCATGGAACAACCATGTAGAATTGGGACTTTGGGCGGACATTGTTCTAATTGCGCCCGCCACGGCCAATACCCTGTCGAAAATGGCGAATGGGACTTGCGATAATTTATTGATGGCAGCCTACCTATCTGCTAAATGTCCAGTTTATTTTGCTCCTGCAATGGATCTGGATATGTTTGGACATCCTTCTACTAAAGCAACTTTTAAAAAGCTCTTATCCTTTGGGAATACAATGATTCCGGCTACTTCGGGCGAGTTGGCCAGTGGATTGATAGGAGAGGGCCGTATGGCCGAACCTGAGGATATTGTCGATTTTTTGAATGATCACCTTAGGAAGGGACTGCCGTTGAGCGGTAAAAAAATATTGATTACGGCCGGGCCCACTTATGAGGCCATTGACCCGGTAAGGTTTATAGGGAATCACTCTACAGGATTAATGGGGTACGAATTGGCAAGAAATGCGGCTAAACTTGGGGCTATGGTATATTTGGTTTCAGGGCCTTCGCATCTAACGGTTCAGCATTCGAATATTCACCTTATTAAAGTAACTTCAGCGGATGAAATGTATACAGAAACCATTGCCCTGTACAAGGACATGGACGTGGTTATTTGTGCTGCAGCAGTAGCGGATTACAAACCAAAAACTGTGGCTGAACAGAAAATAAAGAAATCTTCTGAAGAGTTTAGTATTACCTTGGTGAAAAACAAGGATATCCTATATTCCTTGGGGGAAATGAAGAAGGAGCAGTTTTTGGTGGGATTTGCCCTGGAAACGGAAAATGAAGTTGAAAATGCCATTGGAAAATTAAAAAGGAAAAATTTGGACGCCATTGTATTAAATTCCCTGAACGATAAAGGGGCTGGTTTTGGCAAGCTCACCAATAAAGTATCGTTTATAGATAAGAATTTGGATATAAAAACGTTTGAGTTAAAAACCAAGGCAGAGGTAGCCTCGGATATTTTAAATGAAATCACCAATAGGATCCATGCGTAATCTACTTTTTGTCATAATTTGTTTTATAGCTTCCTTCTCGGTAGGGGCCCAGGAATTAAATTGTGTTGTTACCATAAATTCGGATCAGGTTGGGCAGACCAATCAGCAGATATTTAAGACATTGGAGCGTTCCTTGAACGATTTTGTCAATAAAAATAGATGGTCCAATAGGGTTTACAAGGAAAATGAACGCGTGAATGCCCAAATGTTTATTACTATTACCGAGTATGAATCCAATAGGTTTAAGGGAAATATTCAGATCCAATCCTCAAGACCGGTTTTTAATACTTCCTATACAAGTCCAATTTTTAATTATAAGGACAATCAATTGAGCTTTAACTACATTGAGTTTCAACCTTTGGTTTTCAATGAAAACAACATAGAATCCAATTTGGTAGGAGTAGTATCCTTTTATACTTATCTTATTTTAGGATTGGATGCCGATACCTTTTCTTTAGAAGGTGGAAGTGACTTTTATAAAAAAGCGCAGCAGATTGTTACTTTGTCCCAAAGTGCCGGGTTTTCTGGATGGGCACAGACATCAGGCGACAGAAGTAGGTTCGAGTTGGTGGACAATCTTATGTCCAACTCTTATAGGGAATATAGAATAGCCATGTACAATTACCATAGAAAAGGATTGGATGTATTGGCAGATAATAATAGTACGGGAAAACAAGTGGTAGCTGGTACCATGCGCCTGTTCGAAACTATGATAGGTAGACATCCCAATGCTTTTTTGATTCAAACTTTTTTTGATGCCAAGGCGGAGGAGATCCAAAATGTATTTTCCGATGGTCCTAAAGTGGATATTGTCCAGCTAAAGCAGACATTGAATAAAATTGCACCTCTCTATTCTTCCACTTGGAATGAAATAAAATTCTAGGCAGGTATCTCAAATATTTTTTTTATTGCATCATAAGTTATTAGAAATTGGTGTTAGGAAATTTTTTATCCTACATTTTTTTCCAAAGCAATATAAATTATCTTTACGGTAATATTAGAACATATACATTGCTGACAAATCTCTCCATTAAAAATTACGCATTAATAGACCATTTAAACGTTAAGTTTACAAATGGTTTTACAGTAATAACCGGTGAAACCGGTGCCGGTAAATCCATTTTATTGGGTGGATTATCCTTGGTACTGGGGAAAAGGGCAGATCTCTCCTCACTAAGAGAAAAGGATGATAAATGTATAGTGGAGGCAGAATTCGAAATTTCCAAATATGGTTTGGAAGCCTTTTTTGATGACAACGATCTGGATTACGAGAAAAGGACCATAATTAGAAGGGAGATTTTACCTAGCGGTAAATCTAGGGCCTTTATCAATGATTCTCCTGTAACCTTGGACATCCTTTCCAAATTGGGGGATCAATTGATAGACGTGCACTCACAGCATCAAACTTTACGCCTTGCCGATAATGATTTTCAGCTAAAAGTGATAGATGCTTTGGCAGACAATGGAAAAGGGATTAAAGAGTACCTATCCAAGTTGTTGAAGTATCAGTCTACATTAAAGGATTTGCAAATTCTGCAAGAGTTTCAGAATAGTGCCACCAAGGAGCAAGAGTATAATAGTTTTTTGTTACAGGAATTAAATTCGGCCCCCTTGAAAGAGGGAATATTGGAAGAGTTGGAGGAGCAATACGAACAGCTCAACAACGTGGAAATTATCTTGGAGCAATTGTCCCATGGTCAACAATTGCTAAATGACGAGCAGATCGGGGTGGTGAACCTTCTTACGGAATTGAAACAGGTATCCAGTAAATTAGCAAGTTTTGGCCAGCAATATTCTGGTATAAATGAGCGTATAAAATCGGTTTTTATTGAGTTGGATGATGTCTCCAATGAACTTAACTTGCTGGCTGAAAATGTTGAGGCCGATCCGCAAATGTTGGAGGAGGTAAATACAAAATTGAAATTGCTATATGACCTTCAAAAGAAACATAAGGCACAGAGCATAACCGAGTTGTTGGAGATTAGGAATAAGCTGGACGAAAAGGTAAGTGCTACGGAGAATGTGGCCGTGGATATAGACCGTAAAAAGAAAGAGCTACAGCTTTTGGAGGTTACTTTAAATACTGAAGCTTCCAATATAAGTAAGAAAAGAAAGGCGGTTATTCCAAATTTGAAAAAACAATTGGAAGATACCTTGATCGACTTGGGCATGGCGAGTGCTACTTTTAAAATAGAAATCGACCCTTCAAAAGAATTCAAGCCAACTGGTAAGGATGATCTAACCTTTCTATTTTCTGCAAATAAGGGATCTGCTTACGGTGATCTTAAAAAAGTCGCCTCGGGAGGCGAGCTGTCTAGGATTATGTTGACCATTAAGGCTATTTTGGCAAAATATGAACAACTGCCAACCATGATGTTCGATGAAATAGATACCGGAGTTTCTGGGGAAATCTCTAATAAGATGGGAGACATTATGCAGGCTATGAGTAATACGATGCAAATATTTTCCATTACCCATCTACCACAAGTGGCGGCCAAAGGAGTGCATCATTTTAAAGTTTATAAAGAGGAGGAATTGATGGGGACCAATACTAAAATGAAAAAACTTTCTGCGGAAGAGCGAATTGTAGAGCTGGCCGAAATGTTGGGGGGCAAAACCTTGTCAGATTCAGCTTTGGCCCATGCTAGGCAGTTGTTGGATTAAAATGGTTCTGTACGATATATGCTGATCTACCAGCCTTTATATAGCTAACTTTTTCTGTAAATGGGGTAATGCTATCTGCCCGTTAATTTTTAATATCTTTGACGATCTAAAATTCACTAAGAAAATAGGCTATGTCGTTTAATTTATTAAAAGGAAAGAAGGGAATTATTTTTGGGGCATTGGATGCTAATTCAATAGCTTGGAAAACTGCTGAAACTATACATGCCGAAGGGGGCACCTTCGTGCTTACCAATGCACCTATAGCCATGCGCATGGGACAAATAGATGAGCTTGCCAAAAAAACAGGTTCGGAAATTGTCCCTGCCGATGCCACTAGCGAAGAAGATCTGGATAATCTAGTAACAAAATCCATGGAGATTTTGGGAGGCAAAATAGATTTTGTACTTCATGCCATAGGAATGTCTGTCAACGTGCGTAAAGGCAGGGCGTATGTGGATGAGAAATACGATTTTACTACAAAAGGTTGGGATGTTTCTGCCCTTTCCTTTCACAAAGTAATGCAGAGCCTTTACAAGGCGGACGCTATGAAGGAATGGGGAAGTATTGTAGCTTTGACCTATATGGCGGCCCAACGTACCTTTCCTGATTATAATGATATGGCGGACAATAAGGCCTATTTGGAATCGGTGGCCCGTAGTTTTGGATACTTTTTTGGTAAAGAGAAGAAGGTAAGGGTAAACACTATTTCCCAATCCCCAACACCTACTACGGCGGGACAAGGAGTTAAAGGTTTTAATAACTTTATTTCTTATGCGGATAAGATGTCGCCTTTAGGAAATGCAACTGCACAAGATTGTGCAGATTATACCGTTACCCTGTTTTCGGATCTGACCAAAAAGGTTACAATGCAAAATTTATTTCATGATGGTGGTTTTTCCAATACAGGAGTTAGTCAGGAGGTAATAGATAGGTTTTCGGAATAATACTTTAGCGGTGAAAGGAATCCTTTAAAACGGATAATACGCTATTAAAAAAGGGTGGACGTCTTGGGTCTGCACAATTAAAATTTAAATGAGGTAATTGCTGCAACGTAATACACCAACCTATACGATTGTTCTACCTCCTTATTTTATAAGTAACGATAATGAATTTATTCTTTTCCTTTATAGTACCTGTTTATAACAGACCCAATGAGATAAATGAATTACTGGAAAGCCTTTCCTTACTGGACTACGACAAAGCTTTTGAGGTAGTTATTGTGGAAGATGGCTCTACGGAAAGTTCTGAGGGTATTGTGGAAAAGTATAAAGACAAACTAGCTATAACTTATTTAAAGAAACACAATTCTGGTCCAGGGGATTCCCGTAATTATGGAATGAACCGAGCAAAGGGCAATTATTTTATAGTGTTGGATTCCGATTGTATAATTCCATCGCAGTATTTATCCGTAGTGGAAGAATTTCTGACCAATAATTATGTGGATTGTTATGGTGGACCTGATGCAGCACATCATACGTTCACCAATGTACAAAAGGCTATTAACTATGCCATGACCTCCGTACTTACTACCGGTGGGATAAGAGGAAATAAGGCGGCTGTAGGTAAATTTCAACCAAGGAGTTTTAATATGGGTATTTCAAAGCTTGCTTTTGGGAAAACTCAGGGGTATGGGAATATTCATCCCGGAGAAGACCCGGACCTTACTTTTAGGATATGGGAGGCCGGATTTGTAACAAAATTAATTGAAGATGCCTATGTTTACCATAAAAGAAGGATAGATTGGAATAAATTTTATATACAGGTCAATAAATTTGGAATGGTACGGCCTATTTTAAATCAATGGCATCCTGGCCAATCAAAAATCACTTATTGGTTTCCCACTTTATTCTGCCTGGGATTTATTGTGGCCATTGTTTTGTTGGCACTAGGGGTTTTTTGGCCGATAACTGTTTATATTCTTTATTTTGTTTTACTTTTTGTACATTCTTTAATGGTCAACAAAAATTTTAAGGTCGCTTTACTGTCCTTAGTTGCGGTGGTAATCCAATTTGTGGGATATGGCTTTGGATTTTTGAAAAATTCAACGCTATTGGCCCTAAGTAATAAGACGGCAGAGGAGTTATTTCCAAAGCTTTTCTTTAAAACGATGTAGAATTGATAGAAAAAATAAAAAACGGACTCAATAAAAGAAAGGTTAAGCTGTTTCTAGTCTTACTTTTATGTTCAAGCCTCGCTTGGTTTATAAGTAATTTGGGAGAGCAATATACCAATAATGCCACCTTTGATATTTATTATGGCAGCACTCCTGATAGCTTATTGCTCAACAGTGTCTCAAAAAGGAACATTAAGGTAAGGCTTAGGGCAAGTGGCTTTCAATTCTTAATGTTCGGTTTTAAAAACAAAACAGTGGCTGTAGACTTGTCAGAACTGGAAAACAGAGGGTCTAAGTTTTTTGTTTCCCCAATAGCCTATAGAAGTCAAATAGAAAATCAACTTTCTAAATTTATCACCGTGTTGGACATGGATAGGGATACCTTGTTTTTTGATTTTCAAAGACTTTATAAAAAGAAGGTTCCCGTGATAGCTAATGTTACTATTGATTTGGAACAAAATTATTTAATGGACAAAGGTTATATCTTAATGCCCGACTCCATTACGGTAATAGGACCTAAAAAGGAAATAGATACTTTAAAGGGGATATCTACCCAGGCCATGATTCTGTCACATACGGCAAGTGATGTGTCCAAGGAATTAAAATTAAGCCTTCCCTCTAACCTAAAGAACACCAAGTACTCCAATAGGAGCGTTACCTTATCGGCCAAAATATTTAGATTTTCCGAAAAGATTTTCAAGGTTCCCGTTGAGGTGGTCAATGTACCTGAGGGTGTCGAGATAAGAACATTTCCAGAAATGGCTTCTGTACTGTGCAGGGGTGGATTGAATGTAATAAAGGAATTGACAGTTTCGGATTTTGTAGTGGCAGCCGATTACTTGAGTCTAAGGGATAAAAGTGAAAATATTTTGGAGTTGAAATTGGTAAAAAAGCCGAACACACCCAATCTGGTTCAATTAAAGGAGGATAAGGTAGAATTTATACTAAAGAGGCAGCAATGATGATCGTAGGGTTGACCGGGGGTATAGGTAGTGGAAAATCTACGGTCGGGGCAATGTTCCGAAAATTGGGCGTACCAGTATATAATTCCGATGTTGAGGCAAAAAAATTAATGTCCCGTTCAAAAAAGATAAAAAAAGACATTGAAGCCTTGTTGGGAAAGCAGAGTTATTTGGAAGGGGAGCTGAACAGGGAATATATAGCGAAATTAGTGTTCAAGGATAACCATTTATTACAGGCCTTGAACGGTATTGTGCATCCCGCTGTAAGACGTCATTTTGTTAGTTGGTCCAAACAACAGAAAGCACCTTATGTAATACAGGAAGCAGCCATCATCTTTGAAAATGGAAACAACGAATTTTATGATAAGATTGTTTTGATTACCACCCCGTCCGAAATTAGAATACAAAGGGTTGTTGATAGGGATGGGATTGCCCCTGCGAAGGTGAAGGAACGCATAAGTAATCAATGGCCAGATAGTAAAAAGGAAAAGCTTGCAGATTTCATAATTGAAAACATCAATCTTGAAAATACGGAAAAAAAAGTTTCCCAGATTCACTATAAACTACTTAAAATAAGTGCTTAAGAGCATAATTTTAACATTTTTGTTAAGGTTAGGTTAAACGTACAATCCGCTAAATGTTAAATTTATAATTTTGTTAATAAATGAATAAGAGGTTATTTGGTCTTTTGGTAGTCTTAATGAGCCTTTCCCTAATTGGAATCATCTTTGTTCAGAGCTATTGGATAAATAAGTCAGTAGAGGATAAGGAGGAACAATTTTCAAATAGCGTCAACCAAATTTTAAGTAGGGTTGTAGAGAATATTGAAAAACGGGAAGTGCAAGATTACCTTAACGAATTTTACAAGTTAAAGGATAGTATAGGAAAGCCAAAGGCAACCCATCTTAAGAATTTCTTTTTTTTTGATCGCGATATCAATTCCAATGAAATACGGTTTTATACCCATGGTATTTTGGAGGAGGATTACAATATGGCATCTACGTTCTTTGATATAGGCTTGGACACAACAACCTTTAGAAATATTACGAGTACTAGAAAAACCGAAATTTACAAAGAAGATTTTGGTCTGGATGGTAGGCAATATTCCTTGACACCGGTCCAAAAGCTCGAGAAAATCGGTGGGCTTTCATCTATTGATAAAGCTGCATTGGATGATGTATTTAGGGAACAAGCGAAATCTAGGTCTATTCACAAACGAGTATCCAAACAGGAGATAGAATTGTTACTTAGTAGGGAACTTGAGAATAGGGGAATAGATATAGACTACGAATACGGAGTTTATAGCAAAGGACTGCCAACAAAAGTGAAATCTAAAAAATTTAAGTTTACACAAACAACACTTTACAAGGCACCATTATTTAAGGATAGTGAAGGGAATACCAATTTTTCCCTCTTGCTCACCTTTCCCAAAAAGAAAAGGTTCCTAATTCAGTCCATTCTCGGAATGGCAATATTGTCCTTGGCATTTACCTTGGTTATTGTAGTGGCGTATTCCAGTGCTATCTATCAGTTGATAAAACAAAAGCAGATTTCAGAGATAAAATCAGACTTTATCAATAATATGACGCATGAGTTTAAAACGCCAATAGCAACAATAAATTTAGCTGTTGAAGCTATAAAAAATCCAAAGATAATAGATGATAAGGAGAAGGTGTTGCGCTATTTACAAATGATCCGGGATGAAAACAAAAGAATGCATGCGCAGGTGGAAAATGTGCTGCGGATATCCAAGTTGGAAAAAAATCAGTTGGATATTAGTAAGGATAGGGCAGATGTGCACGACATAATTGAAGATGCTATTACCCATGTTGAGCTTATTGTTGCGGATAGGGGAGGATATATTAAGCCCCATTTGAAGGCGGAACGCACTGAGGTATTGGCCAATGAGATGCATTTTACCAATGTAATTGTGAATATATTGGATAATGCGGTTAAATATTCGCCAGAAGTACCAAAGATTGATGTTTTTACTGAAGTGGTCGGTAATTCTATCATTGTGAAAATACAGGATCAAGGTGCGGGAATGAGCAAGGCAGTGCTAAAGAAGGTTTTTGAAAAGTTCTATAGGGAACATACAGGAGATATACACAATGTAAAGGGGCATGGTTTAGGGCTTTCTTACGTAAAAAAAATAGTTGATGATCACCAAGGTGAGGTTTATGCAGAAAGTGAAAAAGGTAAAGGAAGCACTTTCTATATAAAACTGCCTTTAATTTAAAACAATAATGGAAACAGCAGATAAGAAAATATTACTCGTAGAGGATGATCCTAATTTTGGGATTGTACTTAAAGATTATTTGGCAATGAACGATTTTGACGTTACGTTGGCAAAAAACGGAATGGAAGGTTTTGAAAAGTTTAAGAAAGACAATTTTGACGTCTGTATCTTGGATGTTATGATGCCTTACAAAGATGGATTTACCCTTGCCAAGGAAATTCGTGAAAAGAACGAAAACGTACCTATTGTTTTTCTCACCGCTAAGACTATGAAAGAAGATGTCCTGAAAGGATATAAGGCAGGTGCCGACGATTATTTGAACAAGCCTTTTGATTCAGAAGTCCTACTGATGAAACTTAAAGCTATAATTCAAAGAAAGTCTTCGAGTTCTTTAGCGGATAGTAAGCAATTTGAATTTACCATTGGTGGTTTTCAACTGAATTCCAAGCTCCGGTTCTTAAAATATAAGGAGGAAGAGGCTTCTAAATTGTCACCTAAGGAAAATGAACTGCTTAGATTGTTGGCTTTGCACGAGAACGACTTAATGCCAAGAGAATTGGCCTTGACCAAAATCTGGAGGGACGATAATTATTTTACTTCTCGAAGTATGGACGTATACATTGCGAAATTGCGTAAATACCTTAAAAAAGATGAAAATGTGGAGATTTTAAATATCCACGGTGAAGGGTTTAGATTGGTTATTAAAACCGAGTAAGTCCTTTGTATCTAAATATTTAAAAAACACCAGGGGAGACTTTGGTGTTTTTTTATTCGTGAGACCCGCATTTCAAAAGCTGCAGGCTCATGGAATTACAACAGTCGAACGAACCCCGCCTTTTTTGGTGGGGTTTCTGGTTAAATACCCATACCCTTAGGGCCATATCTTTAAGGGCGCTAAGGGATTCTCTAGCGTTTAATATTATTGAGTTCTGGAATATTCCTTTAATATTGTATCGACAATTTCTTGGGGACTCGGCTCAATGGTAATTTTTATAGCCCTGGTAGGAGCTTCAAAAGTGTCTAGTTGAGATCGCAGTAAATCTGCTGGCATAAAATGGCCCTTCCGCTTTTGTAAACGGTCCAACAACAATTCAAAAGAACCTTCTAGGGAGATCCATATCACCTTGTCTTCAATTTTGCTTTCGAGTAATTTTCTATAGGATTCCTTTAAGGCGGAACATACTATTACGGCACCGGTTTCTTTATTGTTTACGGCCAGTTTATTTAAAGTTAGAAGCCAGTCATATCTATCCTCGTCGGTCAAAGGATTTTTATTGGCCATTTTTTGTACATTGGATTCTGAGTGGAAGTCGTCGCCATCAAAAAAAGCTAGGTTCAATTTTTCAGCCAACAACTTACCAACGGTAGACTTACCGGTACCGGAAACACCAATTACAAAAAGAATATCTTTTTTGCCGTCTGTCATTTTCTATCTGTTTCTAGTGCTACTTTTTGTAGAAGTTCCTCTAGGTCATATTCGTAATCTACCCAAAGGATATCTTCTTTTTTCCTCAGCCATGTTAATTGCCGTTTTGCAAACCTCCGGGTATTCTTCTTTATTTCTGCAATAGCGGTATCCAAATCATATTCTCCATTAAAATAACTAAATAGCTCTCTATAGCCTACGGTTTGCAGTGCATTTAGGTGCTGTTGTTTTTTTAAGGATTGCACTTCTTCCAACAGGCCTTGTTCCAACATTATAGCTACTCTTTGGTTTATTCGATCGTAAATAGTCTTCCTCTCCGCGGTTATGCCTAGGGTAATCGAATTAAAATTTCTAGAAACTTTTTCTTGGTTAAGGAAGGAGCTGTATGGGAGGCCAGAGCCAATACAGATCTCTAGAGCTCTAATAAGCCTATGTGGGTTGTTTAAATCTACTTTGTTGTAATATTCGACATCTAAAGATTTAAGCTTCGCCTGGAGGCTTAAAATTCCTTCGTCTCTTAAGGTACTGTTCAGTGTTTCGCGCACTTCCGGGTCTATTGTGGGAAAATTATCCAGGCCGTTTTTAATGGCATCAACATATAATCCACTGCCACCGACCATTACAACAATATCGTGTTGCTCAAAGAGTATTTCTAGCTTTTTTAGGACCTCCCTTTCAAAGTCCCCAACGGTGTATTCTTCAAATATACTTTTATGCTGAATAAAATGATGGGGAACGGATGCTAATTCATCCACTGATGGTACCGCGGTCCCAATGGACATTTCTTTAAAGAACTGACGGGAATCGGCCGAAATGATCTCGGTACCGTAATGTTTGGCTATGGCAATGGCCAAGGATGTCTTTCCAATTGCAGTTGGTCCAACAACGCTAATAAGATTTTTTCCCTTCATTAATCTTCACTTAATCTATGCCCACATTGCCTACAGTAATGGGCATCTATACGCATAATTTCCGTGCCACAATCCGGGCAGGTTCTCCCAGTGTCAATATTTTTTTTATTGATTGCGGCAGAAGTATATTCGGCAGATACAATTCCTGTAGGTACTGCAATTACCCCATAACCAATGATCATAATCAAGGTGGCGATAAATTGCCCCAAGGGGGTTTCTGGAGAAATATCTCCATAGCCAACTGTTGTTAAGGTAACAATGGTCCAATACACACTGTGTGGGATACTAGAGAAACCATGGGTAGGCCCTTCAACGATGTACATCACCGTTCCCAATAAAACAGATATTACAATAACAAAGAATACAAAAACAAAGATTTTGGTTCTACTGGCATGTAGTGCTCTTATTAGATTATTGGATTCTCCTACAAAACGTACCAACTTTAATATTCTAAAAACCCTTAACAATCTTAAAATACGAAAAGCGGTAATGTATTGGGAACCGATTAGGAAAAGGGAAAGGTATTTGGGTATGGTGGATAGCAAATCTACAATACCGAAAAAACTAAAAATATATTTTTTGGGCCGGTTGATAGAAACAATTCGTAATATGTATTCAATGGAAAAAAGAATTGTCACAATCCATTCCGAAAAGTTTAGAAACCTATGATGCTTTTCGTCAAAGGTGGGGATGCTTTCCAGCATTACGATGATAACACTATAAACTATTAAAACTAGTAAAAGGATGTCAAAGAGTTTTCCGGCAGGAGTATGTGTCCCGTAGATTACTTCGTGTATCTTCTGTTTCCAACTTCTTTTTAGTTTCAAAGTTTAGTATTTAAGTTCTAGAATTTTAAGGACCTTTTTTTTTCTAAGGTAGGATGAAATAATGTGGGTCGTGTTTTCATTTCCTTCCATAGGCGTTATTATGGATTCCAAGATATGAATATTATTTATTTGATGGTTTAAATTAAAATAGCCAAAGCCTTTAAAAACACCATCCTTGATTTCAATTCCACAACGTTCGCCAATTTCCCGCCCCTTATCCATAAGCAAGATGCTCTTTTTTGAAAAACTGTATTTATCAATCGCCTGCCTTGCTCTTTCATTGTAGGCTTCCGCTGGCTCTTGTTTAATGCATCCGCCAAGGCAACTGCGGTCCTCATAATGGGAACAGTGCATTTTAGCCTGAGACAGTCCATTTATTTTATTGCACAATTGAAATTCCTCTCTAATTTTATGAAGGAAATTCTCGGCACCTTGGAAGCTGTTAAAGGTAGCCACCGGTCTTTTTTTAGAGTCTATTGCTGCTACGGTCAGCGCTATATAACCATTCTCGTTTATGGATTGGTACAGGCCATGCGAAAACAGCGTTTTTTTGTAAAGGGAATTGTATTTAGGTTTGTTTCGTAATAGCTCTGCATTTTCTTTTAGCAAGGCGGCCAATTCGTTGCCAGTTTTTTCATAAGAAACACTTTTGGTCTCTTTTTGAATTTTTCTGGCTTTTGGACTATTGTTCGTAAAATGCTGATTTACTCTTTTTTTTATGTTGCTACTTTTGCCCAATAAGATAATATCACCATCCTTATTATGCAGATAGAAGACCCCTGTTTCGGAAGGTAATTCGTCTACCATATCCAGCTGCCTAGGTGAAAGTTCACCTTGGGTTTCATTTCTTAAAACACTTTTAATTATCGTTTTGTCCAGATCTTTTGAAAGTAAAAGTTTAAATAGTTGTAAAGTGGCGAGTGCATCCCCATTCGCCCTATGTCGGTCACTTACTGGTATTCCCAACGAGCGAACCAATTTACCCAGACTATAGGATTCCGCATCCGGCAGTAATTGTTTGGAAAGTTCAACGGTACATAGGGTCTTACGTTCAAAATTAAACCCTAACCGTCTAAATTCAGTGCGCATTATACGGTAGTCGAACTGAGCATTGTGCGCAACTATTACTGCGTCTTCCGTAATTTCGACTATGCGCTTGGCTACTTCATAGAATTTAGGGGCCGTACGTAACATATTGTTGTTAATGCCCGTAAGATTGACTACAAATGGCTGGATTTCTTTTTCAGGGTTTACTAGGCTAATAAATTGATCCACTACTTTATGCCCGTCAAATCTGTGAATAGCAATTTCCGTAACCCCCTCTTCATTGTACTTTCCTCCCGTGGTTTCAATATCTAAAATGACGTACATGTATTATTTATAATTCGAATTGGTAAACAAAGATACATATTCTGTGGTCAAAGAAATAGCCACAATACCCTCTAATTTCTGGCTCCAAAAATAAAACTACCAACGCGTATCATAGTACTCCCCTCGGCAATCGCTATCTCGTAATCGCCACTCATTCCCATAGAAAGCTCGGTTATATCCGGGAGTTTGGTTTTGGTTTTGTCAAACAAACTTTTTAGCCGCTTAAATTCTTTTCTAATTTGTTGTGTGTTATCGGTAAATGTTGCCATGCCCATTAATCCAGCAATCTTAATGTTGCTTAGTTGCAGTAAATCAATAGAGGTAATTATTTCATTTAATTCATTCTCGTCAAAACCAAATTTAGTTTCTTCCTCGGCAATGTCAATTTGTAGCAGGCAGGGAATGGTGCGATCGCAATTTTTGGCATGTTTATTAATTTCCTTCAGGAGTTTTAGGGTATCCACTCCATGGATCAACGATACATATTCGGCCATATATTTAACCTTGTTGCGTTGTAAATGGCCAATCATATGCCATTGGATATCCTTGGGCAGTACTTCCCATTTCTGAGTCATTTCCTGTATTTTATTTTCACCGAAAACCCTTTGCCCAGCCTTATAAGCTTCCATTATATCCTCTATGGGCTTGGTCTTGGAAACTGCAACCAGTTTAACATGGACGGGGAGGGATTCCTTGATTTTTTTTAAATTTTCTTTGATGGACATGCACTTATTTTTTTGACTTTAATCTTTTTTGGGCCATTTTAAACGATCAAATATATAATTGAAATAAAGGGTTTCAATTACCTACTAATTAAACTGTTTTGAAACTTTTTCAGACTTTCTGGATTGGGAATAATCATAAAATCCTTCCCCTGATTTAATGCCTAATTTTCCTGCGGTTACCATATTTACCAATAGAGGACATGGCGCATATTTGGGATTTTTAAATCCGTCATACATAACATTTAGGATAGACAAACAAACATCCAACCCAATAAAATCGGCCAGTTGTAAGGGACCCATAGGGTGCGCCATTCCCAATTTCATGACGGTATCTATTTCGGCAACACCGGCAACTTTATTGTACAAGGTTTCTATGGCTTCATTGATCATGGGCATTAATATGCGGTTGGCCACAAATCCTGGATAATCATTCACCTCCGTAGGGGTTTTTCCAAGTTTTAGAGAGAGTGCCATAATAGTTTTTGTAACCTCATCAGAAGTGTTGTAACCACGTATGATCTCTACTAATTGCATAATGGGCACAGGGTTCATAAAATGCATTCCTATAACCTTATCCGCCCTTTTGGTGGCCGCGGCTATTTGTGTAATGGAAATGGATGAGGTGTTGGTAGCTAAAATGGTGCCTGTCTCGCAGATGGTGTCCAGTTCTTTGAAGATGTTAAGCTTCAAAGTAGTGTTTTCCGTTGCGGCCTCTATTACCAAGTCTGCCTGTTGAACTCCGTCCGCCAATATGGTGTATGCAGTTATATTTTCCAAGGTAGATTTCTTATCATTTTCGGTGATAAGCCCCTTGGCTACCATTCGGTCCAGGTTCTTGCCAATGGTCGCTAACCCTTTGTCCAAGGAATCCTGTGAAATGTCTATGAGGTTGGTTTTATATCCATTTTGGGCAAATACATGGGCAATGCCATTACCCATTGTCCCGGCTCCTATGACTGCTATGTTTTTCATTATGGTATGTTTTTACCTAGAATTTAGACCCAATAGCTTACTTGGGCATTTTTAACATTAATCCTATCTTTTATTTCTTTTGAAACGATTTAATGACTTCTAAAGCAACCCTTAATGCGCGGGTACCCTGTTCTAGGGTGACCACAGGGACCGTATTGTGGTTAATAGCGTCTGCAAAAGTTTCCAATTCTTCCAGAATGGCATTGTTTGGGGCTATATCCGGGTTTTCAAAATAAATCTGTTTTTTTAAACCTTCGGCATTCTGTAAGATCATATCAAAATCTCCTGGTTTTTCAGGAGCGTCCTTCATTTTAACCACTTCCACCTTTTTCTCCAGAAAATCCACAGCGATATAAGCATCTTTTTGGAAAAAGCGCGACTTTCGCATGTTTTTCAAGGAAATTCTACTGGCCGTTAGGTTGGCAACACAGCCATTTTCAAATTCGATTCTGGCATTTGCAATATCCGGGGAATTACTGATAACGGATACCCCGCTGGCATTAATTTGTTTTACCTCGGATTTTACAACACTTAGTATGGCATCGATATCATGGATCATTAAATCCAAAACAACAGGTACGTCGGTACCCCTGGGGTTAAATTCGGCCAATCTATGGGTTTCAATGAACATAGGGTTGTTAATGTTCTCTTTTACTGCCATAAAAGCGGGATTAAATCTTTCCACATGGCCCACCTGGCCTTTCACCCTATATTTTATCTCTAACTCCAATAACTCATTTGCCTCTTGTAATGTATTGGTGATGGGTTTTTCAATAAAGACATGTTTCCCTTTTTCCATTGCTTTCTTGGCGCAATCGAAATGAGAAAGGGTAGGGGTTACAATGTCTATAACGTCAACGGCATCTATTAATTTGTTTATGTTGTCGAAAAAAGTATAACCGAATTCGGCTTCCACTTTTTTGCCATTAATGACATCCGGGTCGTAAAAACCTACTAAATTATATTTTTGGGACTCATTGAGTAATCTAAGATGAATTTTTCCTAAATGTCCTGCTCCGAGGACGCCAACATTAAGCATATTTGTTTATTTTCTTCAAAAATAAGGATAGTTTGCAAGTTTAAGGGCTTTAAAAATAAAAGTTGGGTTTTATATCCCATCTTTAGTGCGATAATTTAAAACCATTAAAAAAGATAAAACAAGCGTGGGCAGTACAGCTTTGGATTGGGTAGTTGAAAATAAATCTACCCGCATTTAATAGAATGAGTTAGATTGCAGCATGTAATTTAAACGATTTTTTCATTTTAAGTTTTTCATTTTTTTAACTTTACGGACCAAAACCAAACAATTGAAGGATACATTAAAACATCGCGGAATGCGTAACAAATTGGCAGACATTCTTGCGGAAAAAGGAATTCTGGATAATGCCGTACTAAATGCTATTCGCGCTGTACCAAGGCACTTATTTTTGGATAGTAGTTTTGAGGACCATGCCTATCAGGACAAAGCATTTCCAATTGGGGCGGACCAAACAATATCCCAGCCCTATACTGTGGCCTTTCAGTCAGAACTTTTACAGGTTAAGCCTAACCATAAAATCTTGGAAATAGGGACGGGTAGTGGTTACCAAACTGCAGTATTGTTAAAACTGATGGCTAAAGTTTATACTATTGAGCGCCAATTGGAACTCTTTAAAAAAACAAATCTCTTTTTTAAGAAGATGGGTTACAGGCCCAAAAAAGTAATTTTTGGTGACGGTTATAAAGGATTGCCCGAAGAGGCGCCTTTTGATAGTATTATAGTAACTGCTGGGGCACCATTTGTGCCAAATCCTTTGTTGGCGCAACTTAAGGTAGGTGGTAGGTTGGTAATACCTGTGGGCTTGGACGAGCAAATTATGACCTTGTATGTAAGAAAATCGGCCAAGGAATTTGAAAAAAAGGAATTAGGGTCTTTTAAATTCGTCCCTTTATTGGAAGATAAAAATTAGTTGATCCACTAATTATTAAAACTCTTTTTAATTCTGTCCAGGTTTTTCTTATTATCTCGGTCTTTAATCGTTTCGCGCTTGTCAAATAACTTTTTACCCTTTGCCAAAGCAATATTTATTTTAGCCAAACCCCTGTCGTTCAGGAAGAGGTTTAAAGGGATTATGGTAAGGCCCGAATTTTTTACCTCTTTTTCCAGTTTTTTAAGCTCACCACGATTCAAAAGGAGTTTTCGCTCTGCTTTTGGCAAATGGTTGTAATGGGATCCATGGGAATATTCATCTACCTGCATATTAATGACAAATAATTCGCCCAGATCATTAAATTCACAAAAACTTTCAGAGATCGAAGCCTTGCTCTCCCGGATAGATTTAATTTCGGTGCCCGATAATACAATGCCTGCTGTATAGGTATCCAACAACTCATAATCAAACCGAGCCCTTTTATTTTTTATGTTTATTTTTTTCTGCATATGTTTGACAAAAATAGAAACAATTATCCGATTGGCAATTAGTGCCCACACATAGATTTTGCATTGTGCTTGGATACATGTTTGTTTTTTTTGTAATGACTGGTACATCTTTACGATTAACCATAAAATTAATAAGATGAGAATAGTAGTTCCTGTGTTTGCGGTTTTGTTGATTATTTCCTGCAAGGAGAAAGTAAGAACCGCTATTTCTGCCCAAGAAATAGTGGATAGGTCTATCAAAGTAAGTGGCGGAGAGTTGTATACTACGAGTGATATTTCCTTTAAATTTAGAGATTATCATTACACCTCGGAATGGGATGATGGGAGTAGAATTTTAAAGCGTATTAAACTCACTGATTCCACAAAGGTGGTAGATGAAAAAGGCATCAGTGGATTAAAGCGTTTTGTTAATGATAGCTTGGTTCCCTTAAAAGATTCGATTGCCAATGTATATGCAAATTCGGTAAATTCTGTCCATTACTTTGCGCACTTGCCCTACGGTCTAAATGATCCCGCGGTTAAAAAGGAGTTGCTGGGCCAAGTTACGCTGAACGGTAAAGAATATTATAAGCTAAAGGTGACCTTTGATAAAAAGGGGGGAGGGGATGACTATGACGATATTTATTTGTATTGGTTTAATAAGGAGACTTTTAAGCCCGATTACCTAGCGTATGAATTTCATGTGGATGGCGGTGGAAACCGTTTTAGAGTGGCTTATAATGAGCGTATCGTAGGAGGAATCCGTTTTGTGGATTACGAAAATTATGAGGCCTCAACGAAAGATGCCTCAATAATTGGGATCGATGATTTATATGGACGGGGTGAGTTGAAATTGTTATCAAAAATAGCGTTGGAAGATATTTCCGTAGTGGTGGCCGATTAGTCCATTTTCAACCTAATATCGGAAGCTTTCCCATTTATAATCCGCACAATAAAAAGACTGCTATTATCATAATCGTCCATGTGTTCATATTTTTCTTGCCCCAACATAAGATTTACAAATTCAGGGTTGGTATTACTGTGTCCGACAATAAGAACGTTCTTGCCTAGGTTCTCTTTTTTAAATTCTTCTAAAATTATCGCTTTGGGGTCATAATATTGAGGGGTTATTTCTTTTTTTATGGAGGTAGGGGCTGCGGTCATTGCAGTTCTTTCAAAATCCGTGATGTAAATGGCATCAAGGGCTACGGGGTCAAAAACCTCGGCCCAACGTATTGCCCGTCCCAATCCGTCCTGGTTCAATTCTGGATCTATATTTTCCGGGTCGCTGCGGTCTTTTTCGGCATGTCTTATAAAATAAAAGGTAGAAATATAATCTTCTGCATTTTCCAAGGGTACCTTGGGTTCATCTTTACAGGCTAGGTTGCCAATAGTTAATGCTAGAATTAATAGCAGTTTTATATTTTTCATGGTCAATTCTATTTTTGGTAAATGATTATTCTAGTAATGTAACTAAAATTACATTAAAAAAGTATGCAGTGCCCGCAGTTTTTTGTTCTTTTGTATATGGATAAAAAGTATGCTATTTATGCTGTTTTGTTTGCGATATTTTTTTCGCATGCCCAAGAGGTTGCACTTCCGACCGATCTAAGGCAGCATAACTTAAATGAATTCAATTCCAGTTTATTTAATCCCGTTTTTTCCCTCGACCGGAACAATCCCCAGTCCATTGCATGGTGGTCCAGGTATCAATGGCAAACTATTGACGCTGATCCAACTTCCATGTTTCTAAATTATTCCAAAAAAATAAACGATCAATCGGCTATTGGAGTTGGTTTTATCCAGAATAATACGGGTGTGTTTTTAAATACAGGAGGAGTGCTTAATTATGCATATGCCTTTAATTTCGACAATAATATGCAACTGTCTCTAGGGTTGAATGTTTTTGGTTTTAGTAGTGAAATTGCGGATGACCGTTATAGTCCAGATCCTGATATTTTAATTCCTCAATTGCAGGTGTCCAATGCCTTTATTATGCAATTTGCACCTGGTGTACGATTTTCCGTAGACGGATTTGGTGTAGGTTTTACGGCAGAAAATCTTTTTGATTATAATTTTTCTACCAATAAGAGTTTTTCAGAATCCGATGAAAAAATCTATATGGGTATGGTGGACTATCGCCTTCCGTTAACACTTTTTGATGGAGCAGATAATGCCTACTTACAGCCTTTGTTGTATGTGAAGTCGGTTCCTTATGGCGATACCCAGGTTGGGTTAAACGCATTATTGTCGTCCAATTTATTTTGGGTGCAAGGGGGCTATAATAGTTTTTATGGGCTATCTGGTGGATTGGGAGGTAGGTTCTTTAAGCATTTGTCGTTGGGTGTCCTAATGGAATATGGTCTGGATGCTGATATTAAGGATCAGGATCCGAGTTTTGAAATAATCGCAGGATACACTTTCGGTAGTCCCGATGCCCGTAAAAAGGTAGTAGGTTTTGAGGAGGAAGAAGAACAGATGGAGCTGGTAAAACAGGAGAATGAAAATGAATTGAAAGAAGCAGTCCAGGAAGAAGAGGAGTTGAAAATGAAGGAGGAGCTTACAAAAGCAGAGGCTTTGGCTGAGAAAAATGCCGATAAAAAACCTAAAAAACAGAAAAGGGTAAGAGGTAAGAAAAAGAAAGCTCTTGCTGAAGAATTGAGGCTGGCCCAAGAATTGGCCGATGCAAAAAGTTTGAAGGAGAAGCAGGAGGCCGAAGCTTTGGCTAAGGCTATTCAATTGAAGGAACAGCAAAGATTGGACTCGATAAAGGGTATGGAACTGGCACTAGCAAATAAAATTCAGGAAGATTTGGATAGGATTGCAGCTAGGAAGAAGGCTGGTAAGTCCGTGACTCAAGGCCATTATGAGGAGGTAGATAAATTGGAAGGGCACAAGGCCGGATTTTATCTAATTGGCAATGTATATGGAACCAGTAGGTATCGTGACATATTTATTCAAAATCTCAAGAAGAAAGGGATTGATGCCAAGTTTTTCTACTTAGCCAAGACCAAATGGGACTATGTGTATTTGGAAAGGTTTGATACTTTGAGCGATGCCGAAGCGGCACGGGATAATAACTTCGGTGGCAAATATTCAGAAAAAACGTGGATTCTTAGGATTATCGCGGAGTAGCACTAAACTACTTCTTGATTTCGTGGACAATTAATTGGTCCAAGTAGGCTATAGTGTTCAGTAAGTATTTTCTATCGCCTGTAATAGTGGCCATGGAAACTGCGCCTTGTATCATGGTAAAAAGTTGTTTGGAAAATTGAAGAGGGGTAACGGGTAACTTTAGTTCATTGTTGTTGGATCCATTTTCCAGGACCAAGGCAATTTTTCCTTCAATAGTTTTTATAATTTCTCTTGTGGCGGCCAACAACTGTTTGTTATTGTGATTAGCATCAACACCAACATTTAAAATTGGGCAGCCCCCCAAATCTTCTACAAAGGTGTCATAGTGCCGATAAAAATTGGTAAGGACAAAAAGTTTCTCAAGTGATGTTCCATTTGAATTTAATTTTTCATCAATTTCAGTTAGGAGTTTTTTACTATTGTATTCAAATGCGGCAAGCGCCAAGGAATCTTTATTTTCAAAGTTTCCGTATATGGCTCCTTTGGTAAGTCCAGTAGCCTCTGTAAGATCACTCATACTTGTTCCTACATAACCGAGCTTGTTAAAAATAGGCGCAACGGTTTCTATGATATAGGCGGTGGTTCTTTCAGCTTTTGTAGACATCTCCTTACAGTTTTATGCTAATATAAAAAATATTATACTGCATGGTATTTATTGTTAATAAAAAAAAGGCATCCAATTATGTATTGGATGCCCAAGTATTGACAATGATAATTTATTTTGCTAATTCGTTCTCATTTCTAAATACCAACTGGTCGTCAAAGGAGTCTATGAGGATAAGCCCACCTGGTTGAATATTGCCACTTAATAATTCTTTGGAAATATTGTTCAATACTTCTTTCTGAATTACCCTTTTTATGGGACGTGCACCATATTGTGGGTCGTATCCTTTGTTGGCCAAATATGCAATGGCCTCATCCGTTGCATCAATTGTTATATTCTGCTTGGCAACCAATTTTTTAAGCAGATCTAATTGTAGGACTACTATCTTGCTGATATCTTTTTTATTTAAAGGGGTAAACATGATAATGTCGTCTATACGGTTTAGAAACTCTGGTCGTATCGTTTTTCGCAATAGCCCAAGCACTTCTACCCTTGCGGCTTCTGTGGCGCTATAGATGTCTTTGTTGTCTTCAAACTTTTCCTGTATAATATGGCTTCCCATATTACTGGTCATTATTATTATGGTATTCTTGAAGTCTGCCACCCGGCCTTTGTTGTCCGTTAATCTACCTTCGTCCAGCACTTGCAACAAGACGTTAAAGGTATCTGGATGGGCTTTTTCAATTTCATCCAGTAATACTACGGAATAGGGTCTTCTGCGCACTGCTTCGGTCAATTGCCCGCCTTCGTCATAACCAACATATCCTGGAGGTGCCCCTACCAATCTACTCACAGCATGTCGCTCTTGATATTCACTCATATCAATTCGCGTCATGGCATTTTCGTCGTCAAAAAGATAGGCGGCCAATGTTTTGGCCAATTCTGTTTTTCCTACCCCGGTTGTTCCTAAAAATAAGAAGGAGCCAATGGGTCTTTTGCTATCCTGTAATCCGGCCCTACTTCTTCGTATGGCATCGGAAACCGCTTGTATTGCTTCTTCCTGTCCAACCACTCTTTTGTGGAGCACGTCTTCCAACTGCAACAGTTTTTCACGTTCGCTTTGGAGCATTTTTGTAACAGGGATACCTGTCCATTTGGCCACCACTTCGGCTATATCTTCGCTAGTTACCTCCTCTTTAATAAGAGTCTCCCCAAGCTGTTGTTGTTCCAGTTCGGTTTCGAGTTTTTCCAACCGCTCTTGGGCTTCTTTTATTTTTCCGTACCGGATTTCTGCAACCTTTCCATAATCCCCATTTCGTTCCGCTCTTTCGGCTTCAACCTTAAAGTTCTCAATATCGTTCTTTGTTTTTTGGACGTCGTCTACAACGGTCTTTTCACTTTCCCATTTAGCAAATATTTCATTGCGTTCCTCCTTTATATTGGCCAAATCTATGTTTAAAGCTTTTAATTTTGAGGTGTCGTTCTCTCGCTTTATAGCTTCTATTTCAATCTCCAACTGCATTATTTTGCGATCTAAAACATCGAGTTCCTCGGGCTTGGAGTTGATTTCCATTCTTAACTTGGAAGCTGCCTCGTCAATAAGGTCAATAGCCTTATCCGGCAAAAATCTATTGGTAATGTAGCGTTGCGATAATTCTACTGCAGCAATTACAGCTTCATCCTTAATTCTCACCTTGTGGTGCGCCTCATATTTTTCTTTTATCCCCCTAAGAATGGATATTGCACTTTCGGTATCCGGTTCATCTACTATGATCTTTTGAAACCTTCGTTCCAGGGCCTTGTCTTTCTCAAAATACTTTTGATACTCGTCCAAGGTGGTGGCTCCAATGGCGCGTAGCTCTCCACGGGCCAAGGCTGGCTTTAGTATATTGGCTGCATCCATGGCACCTTGGCCCCCGCCTGCGCCAACGAGAGTGTGGATTTCATCTATAAAAAGCACAATGTTTCCATCGGAAGAGGTTACTTCCTTGATAACAGCTTTCAAACGTTCCTCAAATTCCCCTTTGTATTTAGCACCAGCAATTAGTGCGCCCATATCCAATGAAAAAATTATTTTATCCTTTAAATTTTCGGGGATATCCCCTTGTACTATTCTATGGGCCAAACCTTCGGCAATAGCAGTTTTACCTACTCCCGGCTCACCTACTAGCATAGGGTTGTTTTTGGTTCTCCTAGAAAGAATTTGCAACACCCGTCTTATTTCCTCGTCCCTTCCAATAACTGGATCCAGTTTACCACTATCTGCAAGTTCATTAAGATTACGGGCATATTTATTCAAGGAATTGTAAGTGTCCTCTGCGCTTTGTGAGGTGACTTTCCCTCCCTTTCTCAATTCGGAAATGGTAGCCTTAAAATCCTTCTCCGTAACCCCTTGGTCTTTTAGGATTTGGGCTATTTTGCTTTTGGATTTGAAAATAGCCAATAACAAATGTTCTATGGAAACATATTCATCTTCCATTTTTTTTGCGATAATACTAGCCTCGGTCAAGGTTTTATTGGCTTCCCGGGAAAGCATAATTTCTCCACCTGAAACTTTAGGGAAGCTTTCCAGTTCCTTTTCTAAGATTTGATTTAATAAGGTGGTGTTGACATTCAGTTTTTTGAGAATAAATGGGAGCACATTTTCCTCAACCTCGGAAATGGCCTTAAAAATATGTTCGTTCTCAATTTGTTGGTGGCCTAAACCTTGCGCTATTTGTTGCGCATGCTGTATGGCCTCCTGTGATTTTATAGTGAAGTTATTAAAATTCATATAGTTGTTTTTTTTAGGTTATTGTTTACTTTTGTAAGTTGTTAAAGGCAACAACCTTACCACTGTGTTCTACAGGACAAAATGTCGCTTAATCGTGAAAAATGAGCGACAATTAGGCAGCTTGTAATTTTTGAGGCCCTGTACGACTTAATATTAAAATTACGAAATGGGAATTCTTAAGACGCTTTTTGGGAAAGATAATAATAAAGAAAAAAGGAAGGCCAAGGTGGCTCCGTGGATTCCATTAGTGTCTGTTGAGCAGCTAGGGGAAATAAAGGAAAAATCCAAGGATAAGCCTCAGGCAATTTTCAAGCATTCTACGACCTGCGGAATTAGTAGTATGGTTATGAACAGGTTTAATGAAGGTTATGATATACCTACCGATAGTTTAGATCTTCATTATCTGGACCTGCATAATTTCCGCTCGGTTTCAAATGAAGCTAGCAATACCTTTGGTGTTAGACATGAGTCGCCTCAGTTGCTTGTAATTGTAAACGGAGATGTAGTTGCGCATGAATCCCACGGGGCTATTACCCAATTGGATTTAAAAAAATACATCTAGTTTTAAAGAGTTATCTTTCTTTAAAACCAGATGCATTTTTCATTTTGGGGCTAAAAAAATAAGTAAGACTTATTTTACTTTAATTAAATCTATGTCTAGTGACAATTCCTTTTAACTTGGCTTTTAAATCTTCTCCGGCATCATAAACCATTTGTTCATTACTAGGGAATGGAATCGCAGTAAGTTGCAGCAAAGGCACTAGATCTTCTTCCAGGGCATTTGTGTCACCATTGTGTTTGGCATAAACGTGGTTAAAGATAAATTGGCTGGCCAAGGGATAAGAATTAATTTGTTGTTGATTTTGTAAATCCAAAAAGCTTACATTTCCGACGACTTCAACCGACTTCTGCTGGGTAAATTGATAAAAGTTACATTTTACGGTTTTGAATTTATCCACCTTTATTTTGTTACCCAAACTGTCCTTTAAAACCTCTCCTTGAGGGTTTGTGGCATATTTGTAACCATCCTTGATCTGCTTTTCTTTGGAGATTTGTTTTTCGGTAACTTGTTCCGGACTTATGTTTATATCCCTGAAAGCCACTTGCAGCTCATAGTCATATTTAATATTTTCCAAAGCATTGGTGTGATAAACTGTCCAAAGATCGTTTAACCCGTAGGTGTTGAAATTTAATAATTCCTGTTCCAGACGATTAGGGACTATTTGTTCCGAATCGTTGATCATGACTACTTGTACATAATCCATGCCTTTGTTATGGGCTTCTTCCAATTTAAGCCCGGTATCCTTGTAATTGGGACTTAGCTCGTTTAAATAGGTAAATTGGTCAAAAGCTTTTCTAAAATCTTCTTTGTAGTTGCCAGTGTTTAAGAGGGCAGTGGCGTTGTTGTACAGATAGTCGGACAATTGCCGTTTCGACTTTAGTATTTCCTCGTCATAATTCTTAAAGGCAAATCTAGCGTCCCTATTATCATCCTGCAAATTTAAAGGCATTAAAGGTTTTATGCGCTCCTGAATTGATTTTAGGTTCTGATAACGATTAAAGATTACCTCATGGTTCGCCGGATTGTTATCCTTTTTCAAGAATGCAATTTCTTGAAGCTCACGTTCGGTATTCTTCTTAAAAGCTTCCTCCAACAACTGAATGTAAGGTTGATTGGACTTCTTTGTCTTATTTTCTGCAATGTTTTTCAATGCTGTATTAATGGCATTGCCATAATTACCCGTATTTAGGGCTTCCTGTGTTTTTTTAACCCCTCCACAAGAGATTAAAATGAACAGCATTAATGAGGTGAGTAATGATTGTTTCATAATGTTTGGTTTAAAAATATTATGGACATAGTTCAATAGCTATGCCAAAATAGTTCTATACACAAACGGGAAACTATTCAGTATCGTACAAATAGCGGGTATTTTTTGGGATCTTATTTCTTCTTTTGCTGAAAAACAGGTAGTAATTTGGTAGTAACTTCCCCAAAACCAATTCGCACATTATCCTTTTGGCAATATCCGGTTATGGACACTGTATCATAATCCTCAATGAACTTTCTAGTTGATCCATCTTCCAAGGTCAAAGGCTTTTCTCCACGCCAAGTTAGTTCCAACATAGAACCATAGGTATCAGGGGTTGGGCCAGAAATGGTCCCACTGCCCATCATGTCGCCACTATTTACGTTGCACCCATTTATGGTGTGGTGGGCCAGTTGTTGGGCCATAGTCCAATACATATATTTAAAGTTGGACCGGGTTACAGTGGTGGCCTTGGCCTTCTCTGGCTTAATGGAAACCTCTAAATTAATATCGAACCCTTTTTTTCCTGTTTGCTGTAAATAGGGTAGGGGTTTGGGTGTTTGTACTGGACTTCCCACTCTAAATGGTTCAAGGGCATCCAAGGTTACTATCCAAGGAGAGATGGATGATGCAAAGTTTTTGGCTAAGAAAGGGCCGAGTGGTACATACTCCCATTTTTGGATGTCCCTGGCGCTCCAATCATTAAAAAGTACCATTCCAAAAATGTAATTCTCTGCCTCCTCCACTGGAATAGGTTCTCCTAGAACGTTAGCATCCGTAGTGATAAAAGCCATTTCCAATTCAAAATCCACTAGTTTAGAAGGACCAAAAATGGGTTGGTCCGCCCCTGTGGGAAGGGTTTGTCCCATTGGCCTTCTTACAGATGTGCCACTTGGTACAATAGAAGAGCTTCTTCCATGATATCCTACTGGTATGTGCAGCCAATTGGGAAGAAGTGCATTTTCTGGGTCCCTGAACATTTTGCCAACATTAGTGGCGTGTTCTTTACTGGAGTAAAAATCTGTGTAGTCTCCAATTTGGACCGGAAGCTGCATTTCTATTTCATTCATCGTAAAAAGAACAATATTCTTATGATTTTCGTTGTTCTTTAATTCGTTGTTATTAATATCGAAAATCTCACTGATTCGGTTTCTTACCAAACGCCACGTCTTTTTACCGTCGGATATAAAATCGTTGAGGGTGTCTTGTAAAAATATGTCATCTGTCAAGGGGATATCCTTAAAATACCCCAATTGATGCAATGCTCCCAAATCTATAGCGTAATCACCAATCCTGGAACCTATGGTGATAATGTCATCCCTAGTCAAGAAAACTCCAAAAGGAATATTCTGAATTGGAAAATCAGAATCGACCGGTACAGGTAACCATGTTTTTTTTTCTGGATGATTAGTTTTTAGTGGCATCTTCGAATTGTTAACTTGTGTTTAATAAATATCTTATCAAATATATTATTTTCTTCCAATTAACGCTCTGCAATTTGTATTTTTGCGCATTATTTAATAGAATATTACAGTATGCAACGCGACAATCAAATTTTTGAACTAATTGAGGCGGAAAAGGAACGCCAAATTAATGGAATTGAACTTATTGCTTCCGAGAACTTTACCAGTCCCCAAGTTATGGAGGCTGCAGGATCGGTATTGACCAACAAATACGCCGAAGGTTATCCTGGTAAACGCTATTATGGAGGTTGTGAGGTAGTGGATGAAATAGAGCAATTGGCTATTGATAGGGCCAAGCAACTATTTGGAGCAGCTTATGCCAATGTTCAGCCACATTCTGGTTCACAGGCCAATGCTTCAGTTTATCACGCATGTTTAAAGCCTGGAGATACTATTCTTGGATTTGATTTGTCACATGGAGGTCATTTAACCCATGGTTCACCGGTAAATTTTTCAGGCAGATTGTATAATCCCGTATTTTATGGGGTTGACCAGGAGACAGGTGTTTTAAATTACGATAAAATACAGGCCATAGCTACCAAAGAACAGCCTAAGCTTATAATCGCTGGAGCTTCTGCCTATTCCAGGGATATGGATTTTAAGAGATTTAGGGAAATTGCGGATAGTGTAGGCGCCCTATTATTGGCAGATATATCCCATCCTGCAGGACTTATTGCTAAGGGAATTCTGAACGATCCTATGCCACATTGCCATATTGTAACTACAACAACCCATAAGACATTGCGGGGACCAAGAGGAGGTCTTATTTTAATGGGAGAGGACTTTGATAATCCTTTTGGTATGAAGTTGAAGAACGGGACTTTAAGAAAAATGTCAGCTTTATTGGATTTGGCAGTTTTTCCAGGTAATCAGGGAGGTCCTTTAGAGCATATTATTGCGGCAAAAGCAATAGCCTTTGGAGAAGCTTTGACAGATGAATTCTTGCACTATATGTTACAGGTCAAGAAAAATGCAGCGGCTATGGCCAGTGCCTTTGTTGAAAAGGGATATAATATTATCTCTGGAGGTACCGATAACCATATGATGCTTATTGATCTTAGAAATAAGAACATTACAGGTAAAGATGCCGAGAATGCTTTGGTAAAAGCAGATATTACGGCGAATAAGAATATGGTTCCATTTGATGATAAATCACCTTTTGTTACTTCGGGAATTCGGTTTGGTACAGCAGCCATTACCACAAGAGGTTTAAAAGAAGATCAAATGAAGACTATTGTAGAATTTATTGATCAGGTAATCATGAATCCTGAAGATGAAAAGATTATTGACAAGGTAAGGGAAAGTGTAAATGCTTTAATGAATTCAAGAGCATTGTACAACGCCTAAGAGATTATAGATCGCTGTCCATAAGGTTTAATTATGGTTTTGCTCCCAGAGTAAGATTTTAATGCTTTTTGGACAGCTTTTTTTATAGATCAATTCTTCTATTCACTAAGGATTTGAATATCTCCATGTATGATTTTTTTAGAATTTAGGTCGTAAATGGCCGCTTCTTCAGTTTGGTCATAATACATGCCCCAAAATCCGAAATAATCATTTATATTATTATTGTCAGAGACAATATTCTTCATTTTGGTATCACTTTCCAAAGTATCTTCCTCAAATACAGGTATAAACATTTCAAAGGGAGTCTCATTTAGGCCCTTTGTATAATAAACGTTGTGTTTAACAAGTTCCGTAAAGATATTCTCGGCTTGGTCAGCGATACTTTGTTCGTAAATTTTACTGATAAGAATAGTAGTGTCTGTCAAGGAAATGGTCAGCTCACTTATGTCTATGTCTATAGTGTTCAATTTTTTAAGTTCGGAATAGGCCAATAGGAACAAAATAGTCTTTTCGGGACTAGATTTTTTGTGGGTCATATCGTTGGGCGTTATTTTGTTTAAATAAAACAAGGATTCGTCCAGACTGAGGTTACATTTGATGTCTATAATCAAATTGGCCGACTCCTCTTTAGGTCCATAGTTGCCAATATTAACTTCTGCAAAAAAATTCTTTTCCAAACTTTTTCTAAACAGCTCAAGACCAGTAATGTGGTCGGTGCTTTTTACTCCAATTCTTGGATTATTAAAAAATTCGTTTCCTAACTTAGACATCTTGAAATAAATTTATTGAAAAACTAATTTCAAAATTAGCTTAATGCTTTGTCCTTAATTCAATAAAAACCTTAGAAAAAATAAGGTTTCCATTCAAATGGGGTGTATTCATCGAAAAATAAGACGATGAATGGTAAAGCAATGCTTTTTGATGTCCCAGCGAGGGTATTAAAGGTACTTGGTGATATTTTTTAGGCTTACTGAGCCCCCTACTTAAAAAGAGGTTGTTGTATTGCTAAAAGGTCGGAAATTCAATTATAGAAACCCTCTGTTTCTAGCTTCGTGTACCAAGGCCAAATCATTTTGTTTTTCCACGCCAAAAATAACTTTAAGCTGTCTTTTCCTGTTTTCGATGCCGGCCAGCGAAAGGTTTACGAAATCGACCATATCCTTGGTTCTGGTGCCAATGGATACATGATATAGTATTTTCTTGTCATTGTCATCCAATAATAGATCATTGGATACTTTCTTTCTTATGGCCACAAGTGCCTTTTGACTATAATATGGGGGTGAGTTAATTACACCCTTGACCATGGCAATAAGTGATTTTTCATCAACTTCCGATTTTACCATATAGCCATCGGGATTTACGTTTTTTAAAATACTGTTTATTCTGTAGTTATCGCTAAAGGAAGACATAAAGACAATTTTGGTGTCCGGAATTACTTTTCTGGCGAATATTCCCAAGTCTTCCCCGGTATGAGGTTCCTCTAAATGGGTCTCTGTTAATTGTACATCCAGTAATAAAAGGTCATATTTAAAAGATCTGGCGGAATCTTCAATTTTTTGCTTCCCGGTTTCAAAAGTGTTGGCAATTTCAACTTTGACCTGAAACTCTTCAAATTCGGAAGCCTCCAAAAGATATTTATAACCAGTAGTGATCATTTCATGATCATCTATCGTTAGGATCCTTAAAGTTCTCATTTTATACGCAATTAATAATATATTATGCAGATTGTGGTTCCGCCTGTCTTTCCAAAACATAAGGAATGGTAACAATTACCTTTGTTCCAGTTCCTATGCTACTTTGAATATCATAGGTTCCATTTAACTTTTCCAATCTGGAATTTATGTTTTTAAGTCCAATGCCTCTTTTTCCTTTCTTCTGATCAAAACCAACTCCGTTATCCAATACTACAATTTTCACATAATCTTCTTCAGATTCAAAGAGTAGGTCCACTTTTGTAGCTTTGGCATGTTTTATACAATTCTGTAAGCTCTCTTGTACAATTCTATAAATGTTAATTTTGATATCACCCTTTAATTCATCCCAATCTATTTTATCGTCGTACTCAAAATGACATTTCATCTTGGAAGAATCCTGAATTGTTTTAACCAATTCCTCTATAGATACAATAAAGTTATGAATTTTTTCTTCGGATGCCCTACTTAATTCATGTGAAATTGTACGAATTTCCTCCTCTAATTGTTGCAATTTCTTTAAAAGGTCACTCCGTTTTAAAACGGAGTCGGAATCGGTTTTATTGTTGAGGGCGGTTAGAATTAAGCGTATTCCTAACATTTGTCCCAATATACCATCGTGTAATTCTTCGGATATACGTTTCTTTTCTAATTGCTTACCTTCTTCAACCTTTTTGTTTTGTGCCAATAAAAGATTAAAAATTTCTTGATTCGCCTCTTGTTGGGCCTTTTCAAATCTTAATTTTTGGTTTTTTCGGCGTTGATCAATGGTGATCAAGGTTAAAGCGGCTAAAATAAGTACGGCTACGGCAATACCGATCCATAATTGACGCTGTCTGGTCAATAATTCATTTTGTTCAATAAATTCATCCGTTTCAAAGCGAATCCTGGTAAATTTGTTTCGGGTCGCTCGTTCCTCGCGAATTAGACTATCGTTTAATCTTATGTATTCCTGTGAATAACGGGATGAAAGTGCAGGGTCAAGCTTAGCCATAAGCTCCAGGGATTCTAACAACCTTCTATTGTTGCTGGTCCGTTTTGAAATGTTCTTGGCAAATTGAGCATTAATCAAAGCTAAGGCAGTATCTTTTTGATGTAAATAATATTCTGACAATTCGAAATATGTAATAGCTAAACCCCTCGAATCTCCAATGCTATCCTTTATTTTTAACGCTTTTTTAAATGACGACAAAACGCCAACTGTGTCCCCTAACTTACTTTTACTTTGGGCGTAATTGGAAAGTGCCTGAGCATATAATTCAGTATCCTTAAAATAGATACTATCGGCCTTAATAACCTTTTCAAAGCTTTCAATGGCCTTTTGGTCTTCCCCTTTGGCCTGAAAGACCATGCCTATATTATTAAATGCTTTGTTTCTCAAGCGATTCGATTGGTCTCTATTTGATTTATCTAAGTAAAATAGAGCCTTGTCGTAGTATTCTAGGGCCTTGTTATATTCATTTAGTGCATTGGTCACAGAACCCAAATTATTATAACATAAGAATAGCTGGTAATATTTGTCCAAAGGTTTAAATAATTCAATAGCCTCTATGGTGGTGACTTCACTTGCTGTATAATCCTTTATATAGGATTGTACCCTGGCTAAACTATACAGAACTCGAGCGGTAGCAAAGTCATCCTTTGATAGTCTAAAAATCTTCTCTGCTTGTGAGTAATGGTAATATGCACTGTCTTGCAAAGCATTGTCTTCCAGAAAAGAACCCAAATCCCAATGATTATTGCCTAAGGCATTAGAGTCTCCAATTTTTTTTGATAGGGTAAGGGCTATTTTGTTGGAGCGCCTAAATTGCAAAGAATCACCTAATAGGGAATAGTAGTAGGAAAATTTTGAAAAATACCTAGATTTCAGGGAATCGTTTTCTTCCTTTAGCGCCAAATCAAAGCCCTTTAAAAGATTATTTTTATAATTTTCTTCGGAAGTGCTGTTTTCTTCGTAAAACCAATATTGAATACTATCGTGTTGAATTAAGGCTTTAGATTGTTTGGTGCCAGCATTTTTTTTATTACAACCAATGAGTATTAGTTGTAATAAAAGAACCAAATAAAAGATAAATCTGCCTGACACAATTTTGTTCATAGAGGTGGAAAGATAAAGAAAAAGCCCTAAACAAATATGTTTAGGGCTTTATATTTTAACGAAGTATAGCTTACTTCAAATCTTGAAAAATTTAGTTTAATGGACTTAAGCTATAGCACTATTTGTTTTTTGTAATTCCGACATCACTGGAGGAGGATCTCTTCTTTCCTTAGGGATGTTATCACCATCGGTAGCAACGGCATTGTCATTGTACTGGAAATCGTTCATCACTGGAGGAGGATCTCTTCTTTCCTTAGGGATGTTATCACCATCGGTAGCAACGGCATTGTCATTGTACTGGAAATCGTTCATCACTGGAGGAGGATCTCTTCTTTCCTTAGGGATGTTGTCACCATCGGTAGCAACGGCATTGTCATTGTACTGGAAATCGTTCATCACTGGAGGAGGATCTCTTCTTTCCTTAGGGATGTT